>Ga0208375_1002193_pt1 | contig 19025 bp, 18 predicted proteins | sample RifOxyD1_FD_184038 | JGI IMG/M metagenome (GOLD analysis project Ga0208375, IMG submission 184038) | Soil microbial communities from Rifle, Colorado - Rifle Oxygen_injection D1 (SPAdes) | ecosystem: Environmental > Terrestrial > Deep subsurface > Rock core/Sediment | place: Rifle, Colorado... | reverse complement strand
CAAGTTTGTCTCCTTCGGTAAGCCCATCGGTTAGTCCTTCCGTATCTCCTTCCGCGTCAATTAGCCCTTCCATAAGCCCCTCCCTTTCTCCCTCGGTTAGTCCGAGTCTGTCTCCATCGGTCTCCCCGAGTGCCTCCCCAAGCATTAGTCCGTCTGTTTCTCCTTCAGCTTCGATTTCACCATCTATGAGCCCCTCCGAATCACCATCTACGTCTCCTTCCACGTCACCGTCGATTTCGCCTTCGGTTTCACCAAGCCCGAGTATTAGTCCCTCAGTAAGTCCGAGTTTTTCTCCGTCAGTTTCATCGTCAATCTCACCAAGCATTTCACCCTCCGTCTCGCCGTCACCGTCGATATCTCCTTCAATAAGTCCGTCCGTTTCACCTTCCCCCGGCTCCAGTTTTTCTCCATCCATAAGTCCGTCAATCTCGCCTTCGATTAGCTCTAGTGTTTCGCCGTCAGTCAGCCCGTCGGTATCACCATCTCCCTCCGTCTCGCCTTCGGTTTCGCCAAGCCCGAGTATTAGTCCCTCAATAAGCCCGAGTGTCTCTCCGTCAGTCTCTCCCAGTGTAAGTTCATCGGTTTCTCCCTCAGTATCGCCATCGGCGTCGATCTCGCCATCTATATCTCCAAGCAAGTCGCCATCAGTGTCTCCAAGTGTATCCGTCAGTATCTCCCCTTCGGTTTCGCCTTCACCATCCATCTCGCCTTCAGTAAGCCCATCGGTAAGTGCGTCGATCTCTCCTTCTATCAGTTCCAGTGTCTCGCCTTCTGTCTCCCCAAGTCCTAGCATGTCCTCATCGATAAGCCCGTCGGCGTCCCCGTCTGTTAGTCCGTCCGTTTCCTCATCTGTTAGTCCGTCTATTTCCCCGTCACCGTCAGCATCACCTTCGAATAGCCCATCGGTAAGTCCATCGATCTCTCCTTCAGTAAGTCAAAGCATTTCCCTTTCGGTTTCTCCTTCCCCATCCGTCTCGCCTTCGGTAAGCCCATCGGTTTCCCTGTCTGCATCGCCGTCCGGATCGCCGTCTGTTTCACCATCGGTTTCTCCCTCACTGTCTGTTTCGCCATCCGTCTCCCCGAGCCCAAGTGCTTCACCATCCGTAAGTGCCTCGATCTCTCCTTCAATAAGTCCGTCCGTTTCGCCTTCCCCCGGCTCCAGTTATTCTCCTTCCATAAGTCCGTCAATCTCGCCTTCAATTAGCCCGAGTCTGTCTCCATCGGTCTCCCCGAGTGCCTCCCCAAGCATTAGTCCGTCTGTTTCTCCTTCAGCTTCGATTTCACCATCTTATTCACCGTCTGTTTCACCTTCAGTCTCTCCATCGGTAAGTCCAAGTTTGTCTCCTTCGGTAAGCCCATCGGTTAGTCCTTCCGTATCTCCTTCCGCGTCAATTAGCCCTTCCATAAGCCCCTCCCTTTCTCCCTCGGTTAGCCCGAGTGTTTCGGCATCCATTAGCCCATCTACCTCGCCCTCGGTTTCCATATCTCCGTCTATTTCACCCAGTAAATCTCCGTCTATTTCACCAAGTGTTTCTCCCAGTATTTCCGCCTCTATTTCTCCAAGTCCTAGTATTTCGCCTTCAATTAGCCCAAGTGTGTCTCTTTCGGTGTCTCCCAGTGTTAGCCTGTCAATTTCTCCCTCCGTCTCGCCATCACCTTCCCTGTCCCCGTCCTTTAGTCCAAGCCAATCTCCTTCGGTTAGTCCGAGTGTTTCCCCGTCAGTCAGCCCGTCGGTATCACCATCTCCTTCGATCTCGCCATCGGTGTCACCAAGCGCGAGTATCAGCCCTTCAATAAGTCCGAGTATTTCTCCGTCAGTTTCTCCCAGCGTAAGTTCATCGGTTTCTCCCTCGGTATCGCCCTCACCGTCGATTTCACCTTCAATGAGCCCATCGGTAAGTCCATCAATCTCTCCTTCAATAAGTCAAAGCATTTCCCCTTCGGTTTCGCCCTCTATTGGTGTAAGTATTTCTCCATCGGTTAGTCCCAGCGTCTCAGTATCCAAATCCCCGAGTATTTCACCGTCAAAGTCTCCGTCCTTAAGTCCGTCGGTTTCACCCTCGCCTTCCCGTTCGCCCTCTCTTAGCCCAAGTGAGTCCGCTTCTGTTTCACCCTCTGCTTCACTTTCGCCGTCGGAATCCGCTTCGGTAAGTCCTTCCTTCTCACCATCGGCTTCCATCTCACCCTCAAGAAGCCCTTCTATTTCACCTTCTATAAGTCCCAGTATTTCACCCTCAAAGTCTCCATCAGCAAGCCCGTCCACTTCTCCCTCTGCTTCAATCTCGCCATCTTTGAGCAAGTCTGCCTCACCTTCAAGATCGCCTTCAGTTTCCCCGTCAGGATCGGCGTCAATTTCACCTTCATCAAGCTCATCGGTCTCACCTTCGGTATCAATCTCGCCAAGTGTTTCTCCTTCGGTTTCTCCAAGCCCCAGTCTGTCACCTTCTGTAAGTCCAAGTAAATCGCCCTCTCTTTCTCCGTCAATCTCACCAAGCTTTTCTCCGTCGGTTTCTATCTCCCCTTCATTAAGCGCATCGGTCTCGCCAAGCCCGAGCGTTTCTCCTTCCCCTTCCCTCTCCCTGTCCATTTCACCAAGCGTTTCTCCGTCGGCTTCTATATCACCTTCGGTTTCGCCACCAAATTCAATTTCACCTTCCATTTCCCCCTCAAGCGCTCCTGTTGCGAGCGCCTCGCCTTCGGTTTCCCCGTCCCCATCAGCTGCCGGGGTGGCTTCTTCTGTCTCGCCGTCACCTTCTCCGGCGGTAATTGTTTACTCGGCCAGTGCCAGCCCATCAACCTCTTTCAGTCCTTCCATCCCCCCAGTTCCGGAAGAGCCGATACTGTATAAAAATCCAACTATTTTCAGAAACAAAAGAGTATCTGTAGGTGTGAGCTATGTTCCAAGCGGACAGCCAAGACTCCCGTCATGGAACACGGCGGGAAGACCCAAAAACCCAAGGGCAAGAGTCGTCGGATTTAATTTCGCAACTTCCAGTTTAGAATATTGGAATGGATCAAAGGAAGATTAACCATTAACCTATCAAATTTTTACTATTGATATGGGGTGGTAAGATTAATATAATAATTTAAACAATATGGCAATTTCTTCACCGGTACTTGTTGAGATAGGTCAGGGTTTGTCTTTAATGGTCGGTCTCCCGACGATCGCATCTTGGAATTCTCAGAAGCGTCCGCAAAAAGCAAAAAGGGGTACGTTCGGATTTAACACCCAGACAAAAAGTTTGGAATATTGGGACGGGTCGGGGTGGTACACTGCCAAGCTTAGTTAGTCAAAAGTACTACTTGTTTTTTTATAATTTCGGATTAATAATGTTGCAAGATGCTTAATTTCATTAAAAATATCGGTCCCGTAGAGTGGGTGGTTATTCTTCTTATTCTGATAATAATTTTCGGCCGCAAAATACTTGTAAGCCTTGGCCGTGCCAGTGGTGAAACAGTTAGGGAACTGAAAAGCGTTAAGAAAAGCTTGACCGACGCTGTTGAAGGAACGGAGGACAAGCCCGAGAAGAAGGAGGTGTCTTAAAAATTTATGTTTCAATCGATAGGGACAACAGAGTGGATAATAATTGCCGTCTTGGTACTTTTACTCTTCGGAGGAAAAAAGATTCCGGAATTTTTCAAAGGCATCGGTGAGGCCGTCAGGGAGTTTAAGAAAGCTTCAAAAGATACCGACGAGAAAAAAGAAGGATAATCCAGTAGAATGTTCTCAAGGTGGAAAACATCAAGGCTCTCGGATCCCCCGAAGTTAAAGAAGCGCTAGCCAAGTACTCTCACTATTTGGTTGAAGCCCGCAAAAAGATCATATTTACGCTTATTGTTTTCGTTCTGGCAACTTTCGTGGGTTTTTTCTTTTATGAACAGATAATAAAATTTCTGGTTGATTTCCTGAGTCTTACCGGAATCAACATAGTTTTCACTTCCCCATTCCAGTTTATCAATCTTGCAATCAGTTGCGGCGTGGCAACCGGCATAATATTTTCCTTTCCGCTTCTTGTCTTCCAAATCATGTCCTTTTTGAAGCCGGCTCTCAGAGGAAAAGAATATAAAATGATCATGAGGCTCCTGCCCTTTTCCCTTATTCTTTTCGCTTTGGGGTTTTCATTCGGGGTTTTTATTATGAAATGGCAGGTCCAAATATTTTTAAGCAGGGCAGTTTCAATCGGCATCGGCAACATCCTGGACATAAGTAAGCTTTTATCGGTAGTTCTTTTAACCTCCGCTCTTATGGGGATAGGTTTCCAGTTTCCTATCCTGTTGCTTCTTCTTCTCAGAATCGGTCTAATTACCAACGGTCAACTTCGTAAAATCCGTAAATGGGTTTATCTCGGTTCTTTCGTGTTCGCGCTGCTGCTGCCGCCGGATTCAATTTTGGCAGACGTACTTTTATCGCTGCCTTTGATAATCCTTTACGAAATTACCCTGATTCTAGATAGAACTTTTGACGGTCACCGTTTAACCTAAGCGGTTTGCCTTAAACCAATCGACAAATTCGGTTAGACCAGCCTCCAAGGTGATCTTGGATTCAAATCCGAGAAGTTTTTTGGCCTTTGAGGTATCCGCATACGTGTTTCTCGATTCCCCGCTGAGACTTGGAAGATATTTGATTTTTGCCTTCTTACCGGTTATTTTTTCCAAAACGGAAATAAACTTTTTAATGCTTACCGGACGGCTTGCGCCGAGGTTAATTATTTCGTAACCGAAAGGTTTGGCAAGGGCAAGTGTTATGCCCCGGACAATATCTTTTATGTTCGTAAAGTCGCGCGTTGCACGCCCGTCCCCGTTCAGGTTAATTTTTTTACCTGTTAAGAGAGATTGCGTAAAAATGTAAGGTGACATGTCGGGGCGCCCCTTGGGGCCGTAGACAGTAAAAAAACGGAGTATGGTAACGTTTAGGCCGTAAATCATGTGGTAGGTGTAGCAAAGGAGCTCAGCCGACCTTTTGGACATCGCGTAGGGATTAAGAGGCTTAAGACACGGCGCATCTTCCTTTGAGGGAATGGGTTCATCATTGCCGTAGACCGATGAGGATCCTGCAAATACGACGTCTTTAACTCCCATTTCCCTTGCGGCCTCCAAAACGTTAAGGGTACCGGTAACATTTGTTTTGATGTATAAATCCGGGTTTTTAAGCGAATTTCTTACCCCTACTCTTGCGGCCAAATGGACAACTTTATCGAAGTGAAGCCCCTTAAGAAGGCGCATTAACCGGGCGCGGTCCTCAATATCGACGTTCAAAACCCGCAGGCGTTTATTTTTGAGCCTACGGATATTTTCCTTCTTGAAAAGGATGTCATAATAGTCACTGAAATTATCAACACAGGTAACCTTGTCCCCTTTTTTAAGTAGTTCCTCAATTAAACTTGAGCCGATAAATCCGGCGCCTCCCGTAACAAGAATTTTCATATTCAAAACTGAGGGCAGTATACTCCAAAGATGTGGACCGTGGGGGAATTGAACTCCCTTTTCCGCAATGCGAATGCGGTGTACTACCGGTGTACTAACGGCCCAGACACACTTGGATTATACCAAAGTATTCCCTAACGAAGATAGTTAAGCGGATTGACGCGTACTCCATTGAGGAATATCTCAAAATGCGTGTGAGGGCCGGATGAGCGGCCTGTAGAACCCATCTTCCCGATCGCCTGGCCGCGGCCGATGTTTTGCCCCGATATGACCATAATCTGGGATAAATGCGCGTAGCGTGTTTTGTAGCCGTTTCCATGATCGATAAGTACCATATTTCCATACCCGGCAGTATCCCAGCCCGCGTAGATAACACGCCCGCTGTCGGCAGCCACGTCCGGAGTCCCGGTGGAGTTGGCAATATCAAGACCCGGGTGGTACCAGGAGAATCTTTGAGTGATTCTTCCCGCAGTCGGCCAGACGAATTGGCCCATGGCGGTAACCGTGCCCGCATCGGGCGTAACTTGCCTTACCCTCGGGGCTACCGCGGCGGCCGGCATAACTCCGTCGGGAACCACAACAATCTGGCCTATGGCCAGTTCAAAGGTTTCGTCATCGGTGAAAGTATTAAAGGGAAAATCGACTATCGCCTGCGAATCCGCGTCATATTTTTTTGCAATGGAATAAACTGTGTCGCCCTTGGCTACAGTATGGGTAATTCCCGTTACGGGCATGACTTTGAGGGTTTGCCCGACTTTAATTTTGTCGTTCGTAAGTCCGTTTCCCCAACGGACCGTGTCGGCCGAAACGCCAAACTTATTTGCAATGGATGCAACCGTGTCCCCGCTTTGAACCTTGTAATCAACCACACTATCTCTTACCTTACTGGATATTTGTGTATCAATGGCAGGGTCGTCGGTGGAAGCGGAAAGCACGACGGGGGTAACCGATATGCTCCAGGGATTTACACTTTTGCCCGGAAATTCCTGGGCAATAATAGGAGCCATCATGACTCCAAGGGCCGTTATTGCCACCATTCCAGAATGAGAAAGAGTTCTTGAAAGTTTCCCCCTTTTTCTATACAGTGCCGTAACAACGACTCCCTTTTTCTCCTCAAACCGCAAGAAACTTATGTGAAGACTTTTAAATGCAAAATTAGCAAGCTCTCTTAGAAAAATCTTTATGTCTTGCCATATTCCAACCAAAGCCTCGAGGGTATCATCCATGCGACATAGATGATATCGTATAAAAGGGTGTGAAGCAAACTTTTTAGAAGAACACAAAATTAGCTCAGGCAGTTTTTAGGCTGTCGAGGAATTCGTCATTGGTCTCAGTCCTGGAAAGTCTATCGATCAGAGTCAGGGTTTTTTCATCATCATTCATCATTTCAATCATCCTCCGAAGCGTATTTACCTTCTTAAGTTTTTCCATTCCGAAAAGAAGTTCATCCTGTCTTGTCCCGCTTCTTGATATGTCAATAGCTGGAAAAACGCGCTTGTCCGAAAGCTTTCTGTCCAAGTGAAGTTCCATATTTCCGGTTCCTTTGAATTCTTCATAAATCAGGTCATCCATTCTGCTTCCCGTGTCAACCAAACAAGTTCCGATAATGGTCAGGGATCCCTTGCCTTCAATTTTTCTGGCAGCTCCGAAGAATTTTTTAGCAGGGAAAAGAGCCATGGGGTCAAATCCTCCCGAAAGGGTTCTGCCGGAAGTCGGAAGAGCCAGGTTGTATGCCCTGGCCATTCTGGTAATCGAATCAAGGACTATAACAACATCACGCCCACCTTCAACCAGCCTTCTGGCCCGTTCCAGTGCCAACTCTCCCACTCTGGTTTGGTCCTGAGGAGCTTCATCAAAATTGGAGGCCGCAACCTCTCCCATTTTATCCGTGACAATGTCCATCGTTCTTATGATATCCGTGACTTCCTCGGGGCGCTCCCCGATAAGAACGGCCATAATGTGAACTTTTCTGGCTTTTCCTTTTCCTTTCTCCGGATAATTGAGTGCGATTCCCTTGATAATGTCTTTCACAAGCCAGGTTTTACCGGCTTTGGGTGGAGAAACTATAAGGGCACGCTGACCGAAACCTATCGGAGCAACCAAATCTATCATTCTATTAGTTAATGTATCTTTATCGGTCGAAAGAATAATCTGTGCATCAGGGTAAACGGCCGTCATGTCGTCAAAGTCCACTCTTTGACCCAAAGCTTCAACCGGTTCTCCGTTAACTTTTTCAACCTTCAAAAGACCCCAATATCTTTCGTTTTCTTTTGGACGCCTGGCCTGTCCGCCAACCATGTCTCCGACACGCAAGTTAAACCTTCTGATTTGTGAGGCGGAAATATAAATATCGTGATCGCTCGGAGCAAACCTTTGAGGCCTAAGAAGTCCGCTTCCCTCATTGGCAATATCCAGAACTCCCTCTACAGACTCCGTAGGTAGCCCCGCATCGGGAATCATCCTCTCATCAACCACCAAGGGGTTAATGGGCCTTTCCTGAATGGCCACAGGAGCCGGAGGAAGCATCCCTGCATCAACCGGGGCACCGACCAGCGACTGCACGTCACTATCCCCCTCTTCTTTTATAAGTGTCTTCTCAACTGCTTTTTTCGGCATTAAATTAGTGGTAATAGAAAACTCACGGAAATCCGGGCAAACTCGAAGTTACAACTGTAAGTATAGCCCTATTTTAGACCATGTCAAGGGTAGCGCTTCTGCCCTTTTTAGACTTAAAAATCAACACAAGCAGTGTAACAAGTCCCAAGACTCCTCCTCCCCACTCCAAAATCTGAGGCCAGAAGAAAATATAGATTACGGAATTTGATTTTGCATTTTCGGACTTCCCGGTAGTCCACCCGTTTGCCCAACTATTAATCCTAACGTGATTCAATACCTGGAATCTGGAATTGACGATCCGGAAGGCCACCCAACCCCTATCATAACCTTGTCCCAATTCAAGTAAGCCTTCACCTCCTGTTTCAACGCCATAACCCCACGTACCAAACTTTTGAACTTTCAGGAGCCTCAGATCATTTTGGATAGCTTGGAGGCTTCCCGAGGGAGACGCAATAAAGCTATTCAGATACCTGGAATCTACCGGGTAAAACTCGACTTTCGTCAAAAGATTTTCGGAGGCAATTCTACCAAAAGACCTTGTTTCAAGATTCAAAACATATCCTGCGCCTTCAACATTTTTCGGATAAACAAAATATGTCTTATCAAACTTGCCGGAAGGAAGAATTTCCTCAACGTCCGGCACCTGAGAATACAAATTAAATAAATAAATCTTGAGTCCTCTTCCTTCCCTGTTTTCTCCGGAAATTCTTACGATATAACCTTGGTTATATCGGAGATCGGGGTAAGGTAAATAGTCGCAGGATGCCCCACTTCCTTCCGCGCGGTACAGGATTCCAATGGCAGAGTTGGTTTTGAAAACACTACCGATTTTTTTCAAATCGCAGTTATAAGCACTGGGAAAACCGCGGTTCACCGAAAGATTCTCTGATATTGCGGGACTGCCCGAAGGTAAATCCGGAGCTTTTCTGGCCGGAACCACGCTATCGTCGCCTGTATAATCGCCATACGCTGCAAACTCCGGATCAACCGGCGAATATGACAAATCTGAATCGGTTCGAATAAATTCAGATGGGGCAAATACTTCCGCCTTACCGAAACCGGTTTCGTAAATTGTCAAAAAGCCAAATTTTGCCTCTTCCCTAATCCCGTTTTCTGCAAAGATAGCTTTAAGTTCGGGAATTTTAAGAATATCTGCTGTCCCGCCGGGGTTAACTATCGACTCGTCCAAAAGCAAATATTTTACCTGATATTTTTTGAGTGTATTCACAAAGCTCTGAGTGTCATTCGCATATAATGCGAATGCGCTTTGAGTGTAAAAGTCTTCGTTACCGATGCTCCAACGGTCAAAATCACGGTATAAAATCGGGTCGGAGACTCCATATGTTAAAAACCCTGATCCTTCATACCCCCAACTTCTGTACTCCCAGCCGTATTTGGAATTGATAGGGAAAAGGGCAACACGGCCTCCCGGATTTGAATTAAACCGGTCAAATACCCGACCGTACTCCTCCGGTAAAACCTTTTTAACATTGGGTCCAATCAACCAGCCATTGAATACGGGCAGGGCAAAGTAAATCAGACCGGCAGTGGTTAAAAGAAAAAATAATACCTTAACCAAAACCACAAACGCTTTTAAACGGGCTCCCCAGAAAGTTAGGAGTATAAATGTAAAATAACCGAAATAGAATGAGGCGGTAATTTCAAACAAAATTGAAAACTTCGTGAAAGGCATTCTGAATCCCTCGGCAAAAACCCCAAAGTTGTTATAGAAATAGGCATATAAATTCCCCAACGGCGGGTTAATATTCAAAAGGAAAAACAGGCAAAAGATAAGTACAGGGATAAAAGCCAGGGCGGCTTTTCCCAGTTTTATGATTCCTGAAAAAAGCCCCAAAAGGGTTAAGCCAGCCAGGATATATCCTGTGGCGGTAACGGCAGGAATTGACAAATATTTTGTCCAAACTCCCAATAGATCGGTAAATTGATTGCCGGCAAAATCAAAATTACGCCACCCGAAAAGAAAGTTTTTCTGCAAAAGAATATCGGCAGGATTACCGTAATCACGGTTTCTTAAAAACGCCTCCTGGCTAAAAAGGCGGTTTATATTTGAGTTTGAAATCACCCCTGATTGGTTGGCGATCGAATAAATATTGGGCAAGATCCAATACAGGCTTAAAAGCACGGCGGTTAGTATCATTACTAAAAGTCTTACAAATTTAACTTTTTTATCCGGGGACACAAGGACGTAAGTGCAAAAAAAGACAAAAAGCCCGGCGAAGCTCGCATACCAAAGCGTCGCCGCATAAGCCATAGGTGATGATAAAATCAAGATTACCGCCCAAAATATGAGACTTACCTTACCCCCTTCCTGCAGGTATTTAAGTCCTGAGAACGCTATCCAAGGGAGGAATGCAAACGCCGCCGTAAACATCTCGAAAGGAACGTAAAAGTTCTGCAAAGTTCCAAGGTTCAGAAGGTAAAATAGGGCCCCCGAAAAAGCTGCAGGATATATCCAAACACTTTCCTTCTCTTTCCGGAAAACATATTTAAGAAAAAAATAGACCCCCAGGGGACCCAAAATCAGACAAATAAAAATATAGGAATAACGAAGGAAAGAGGCCGGGAGAACAAACGATTCGAGCCATAAGAAGATAATTCTTGGAAAGTCGGCCATGTGCGAATGAGCCGCAACCGCCCCCAACCCCTGTTCCGCCCTCCATACGCCTTCCCAAACGCGCCTAAAGGCCTCGGCAAAATTAAACTCCGGGTGCAGGGAGTCCCAACCGATAAGATAAGTGCCCGGAGAGTAATTTTTAAAACAGATAAACGCCGCAACGGAAAAAATAATAAGCGGGAATAAAATACTAAGGAGCAGTTTGAATTTTTTATTAGAAATCATTTGGGGATCAATCTAATCATAACACTAAAAAAATATGGGGCTGGCTGGCAAATGTTGATTAAAAAATCAAATTTGGTATCCAACCAACCCCCTTCTTAGACTTAAAGCCTAAGGCCAATATACATAAACTGGAATATCAAAATCATATCCCCCTCCATTCAGTCCCGTGACGGTCAGTCGAGCGGTAAAGCTCGTAAACGGCCACGGATAGTAGTGATCTGTAAACGCAACACCGTTTATCATTTCAATATCGGTTGATGCGCCATCCTGTCCCAAAGTGTCAAACTGGATATGTGCCCAACCGTCTGGAGCATTCTGACAGCTTATATCAAATGTCACAAAGTTCGGCGCATAGGTTGTAACTACAATGTTGCATTGCGGCTCTGGATACGGCTTCATAATAAGTGGTAGGAAAACTTGATGTCCTTCCGCCGCTTTTACTTGAACCGACCCGATCCCGACAAATACAAATATGACCATCGTTATGATGGTCAAAAACAGGTGTTTCTTCATTTGATCCTCCTTTTGGGTATATGAAAAAACTTTTGGTCTTAGAATTAAAGAGCAAAACTTCGCTCAGCTAAATTAATAAAAAATATTATTAACTTAGTCGAACGGGTAACCACTTTATTTTAATCTCAGATGAGAAGAAAATTGTGGTTACCCGAATCGAGGCAAATATTTATTATCTACCGGGTAAAGGTAGTTTCAAGGCCCATCAGGGGTTCGTTTCCAGATGTAAATAACACTTGGATGTGAACGCCTTTGCAGCCTTCAGGAACGGAACAATTTGCTCCAGCATTTTGAATCCCGGTCGGATTCAATTTGGAGTTCATGTTCAACATTTTGTTGGTACCTTCACTGGTAAGACCCCAGATGGCCATGTCCAACGCATTTCCGTTGAAATAGCGGCCATGTAGCCTGAAACCTTGGTTAAAGATACCTGTGTAATCGCTGGTAACCTTACCTACATTGATGACTACTAAAATACAACCGATTCCAGTTCCGTTTTCTGAACAAGAACCAACACCGGGTATATCGTAATCGCCACTGTAATACAGGTAGGATTCCGAAGCGACTGGCACGCGACAAGCTTCTCCGGCCAATTGCTGGCAGAAGTTGCTTTCGGGATTGGCGTATTCCAATCCGTCCGGGACACATTGCTTGGTGGGGTCATCGGCGCACGTGACTACCGGAAATTCCGGAACCAGAGGATTCGGCTCATTTGGAAATGTAGGCCAAAGCTCCGGAGCGATTGCGCGCCAAGTCCACTTCTCAGCATCCTGCCGGAAGGTTGTTCCATCCCCACGGTCAAAATCAGCACCTGCCAACCATGTCAATGTCCAGTCGTTTGACTGACTTGACCCTACAATAACCTGTGCGCCAGCAGGTTGGACTGCAGGTTGGACAGCAGGTTCTGCCGTTGCGGCGGGTACGGTTACTGCTGATACTTGGTTTTGACCTGCTGGGCCTTGTGGGCCTGCGGGACCTGCTGGGCCTTGCGGACCTGCGGGACCTGCTGGGCCTTGTGGGCCTGCCACTGCGGCCTGATTTTTAATTTCAGAAAGCATATTTACCGTATTCGCAATCTGAGGACCGGGCCACACAAACCAGAGAAACGCAAGTACTGCCAAAAAAACAATCACGATTAGAATCAACCACAAAATCTTTCTCATTTCAGCCTCCTTTCAAGGCGAAAGATAGATCTTGTTTTCTGGCGCCAGAAAACAAACATTTTTTATCGAAAAAATTGTTTCGCTTTTTGAACGCCCGTTTCGACTTCGGGAATCTAAGAACTAAAAACTGAATAACAAAAACAAATGCTTTTCTAATTCCTAGAGTCCCAAAGCCGAATTTTTTGCCTCGATATATTAAAGTGCTAACTAACCTATCAAGCCGCCACGCATTTGTGATGGCCTGAATTGGTCAGTTTTAAGCAGAAACTTTATTTAGTTTCTTTGAAAGAACCAAAAACATTAGTGAGGAAACCAGAAGCACTCCCCCAACCACGGCTAGATTGTCTCCCAAACCGGCTGCTACCGGTGTATGAACTCCACAAACAACTCCCCCTCCGTATGGCTGGGGACAAATAATCTCAACTTCCTCCGCCAAAACCCTTACCGGGGCGGCAAGAAATACCAAAGCCAAAATCACTAAAATCAGCTTTTTCATATTGATGTGGGCACTATATCACGGATATACCGGTTTGTCAACATTATAAGACATGTTTTGTTCTGTGTATGACAAGCCATAGTTTTTAGGTTTATTTTCGTTAAACCTGAATCAGGCGTGCGTAGATAAATACCTTCTCTTCCCCGGTCAAGGTCTCACAGGTATAAAGGATAAGGTCAGCCGAATAATCCAGTATTTGGGTCCCCTTGCTGGTCGCATAAACCTCATATAGATATTTCCTTTGGCTCCAATCGATTTCCACCATATCCCCAACCTTAACTTTGGGTAGATTGTAAAATGAATTATTGCGCCTGTAAGAGTTTGTCCAGGCCAGATACCCGAATCTGTGCGCGGCAAGTATGATTGATCTGCCGTTATCATTCGGGGCACCAAAGTCGGAAACCCTCCAAACACCCTTTTTTAAAGCAGCCTCGAAATTATCGGCAGTAGCCTCCTGAATGTCGGTATCCACTCCGATAGACGCTATAACCAGGTGGTTGGTTAAGGGCAATCTCGGGTCAAAAGGGGGGAAATAGACAGGTTTTGATGTATTTAGATCACTTTTAAGGGTCTGAACTTCGGTGCGGGACATCCTGAAATTCTCAAAAGTCGTGCTGATAATAGTCTTTCCAAAGGTTAATGCTCTCGGAGCGAAGAAGGTGAGAACCAAGGCAATGCCTATTAAGGCCGAGAATTTTGAAAGTTTTCGAAAAGATAAGGATACTTTACCGGGCTGCCTTGGAGCCACGACACGCTCAGGCATGATCGGCTGCGGAGACACCTCCACGGTGCCAAATTTCCTGTTGTATATATGTTGGTAGATAACAACTTCTGCCATATTTGAATCCGTATTATAGGCTACTTGAAGGAAAATTGCAACTTTTACAATAAAAAAATGCACTCCGTACCAAACTTGAGGAACGGGTAGATCCCCTGCCCTAGAATCCACCCGTCCCTCAAACCTGGTATTAAAAGTGCATTTTCCTCCCAACTATCAAAGGGCCTTGACAACCCCTTGCATTCGCTTTAGTCTGATTACGATTTGTCTTGAGCTAGTCAGTTCGTCAGTTAACCTGTCCGCAAGACAAATCCCGTGTACGAAGTACTTGAAAATTTACTTCGTTATAGTTTTGAAAGAGCATCTCTATTCGTGGCGAGTCCCACTAGAAATTAGAGGAGAACCCAACGATGGCGATGCTCTTTTTTTACTTCCTCAAACCAATTTCAATGTTCAAGAAAAAGTGTAACACTCCATGTCAACTCTGTCAAACCCTATAACATATTTAACTGTAAAATTTTACTCACCCATAGTCGAAAATCCCCCAATAATGCCATATATACGGCATTATTTTTTTATACTCAAAATTTGTGGATAACTCGTTGATATCTCTAAATGGCTGCGTTATAGTCTGAAAGGGGTTATCTGAAGAGTTGTTTGATTGCAGCCCCCACATACTTTACCTCTTTTGATGTAATTGCAATAGTAAACCCGAGTCTTTTTGACTCTTTTATCCTTTTGTCCTGCGCCACCACTTCCCGGACCTCTCCCAGAAGGCCCACCTCCCCAACCGCGATAACTTTTCCTGAGACTGGTTTATCAAAATAGCTTGAAGCCACTGCCAAGCAGATGGAAAGATCACTCGCCGGTTCCGTCACCTTAAGTCCCCCCGCTACGTTTACAAAGACATCGTAATCATAAACAGGGAGACCGCAACGACGTGTCAGTACGGCAAGCAGCAGTTCAAGACGCCTCGAGTCAATTCCTTGTGCAACTCGCCTTGGAATGGCCAACTTTGTGGGCACAACAAGTGCCTGAATTTCCACCAAAAGCGGCCGTGTTCCCTGCATAACACTCGTTGCAATACTCCCCGAAACATTCTTTACCCCCTTCTCCAGAAATGCTTTTTCGATATCGTCAACGGGCATAAGTCCCCTGTCCTGCATCTCGAAAACCCCCACTTCGTCAGTCGGCCCGAACCTGTTTTTAACGGCCCGCAGCACGCGAGTTGTGAGTGTTTTATCCCCTTCAAACCACAGGACGGTATCTACTATATGAGCAAGCACCGCGGGTCCCGCAACCGTACCTTCTTTGGTAACATGTCCAACCAGGAAAAGGGGAATATTCTTCTCTTTTGCGGCCTTGAGGAGCCTGAATGTGCACTCGCGAACCTGTCCTACCGATCCTGCCATACCTGACAGGTCCGATGTAGTCATTGTTTGGATAGAATCGACAATAACGGCTGAGGGGCTTTCGATCGAATCGATTACCGTATCCACATCTGTATTCTCCAAAAGGTTAATTCCACTTTTTTTGATACCAAGCCTCATAGCCCGGACCTTGATTTGGCTCACAGATTCCTCCCCACAAACATAGAGAACATTGTCAAGGTTTTCCGAAAGCTGAAGAAGAAGTGTCGATTTACCTATTCCGGGCTCTCCCGCAACAAGTACGACCTGCCCCGGCACGAGTCCCCCTCCAAGCACCCTGTCAAGCTCGGAGATCTTGGTGGAAACGCGCTTCGTGGCAGCGTTTTTTATATCCGAAAGTTTTATGGTTTTTGCCTGTTTTGCTGTTCCCTGACCACGGCTTGTCTTTACAGATTTGGTCCCCGTTTCAATGACAGTCTCAACAAGGCTGTTCCAGGTTCCGCACTCGGGACATTTGCCCATCCAGCCGGCAGACTCGTAACCACATTGCTGGCAGACATATTTGGAGTGAAGTGACATCTCGGCTCAATAATACCACAAAGGGGTTATTTGTATCCTACCGGGACTGAGGTTAAAACGAGGCCCAGAGCAATCCTTTTATCTTTTAAATTAACTTCCTCAATTGTGCATTTGACTTCTGCCCCAACCGAAAGCTTATAAGCAGGAGGGATTTGAGTAATGTGGATCAAGCCCTCAACCCCCGGTTCAAGCTCAACAAACGCTCCAAAATCACTGATCCGGACAATCTTACCCGTAACTTTATCCTCAGATTTATACTTTTTCGGAACTTCCTCCCAGGGATCTTTCTTAGCCTGTTTAATGGAAAATGCAAGTTTTCCCTCGTGTGCAGCCAGAACCTTCACCTGGACCTGGTCACCTTCGTGAATAACATCGGATGGAAGATTAACTCTTGAGAAGGAAAGCTCGGAAACATGGACCAGGCCTTCTACTTCTGCTTTTTGCTTTTTAGCGCTCTTCGCTGTCGCCACCGGGACCTCAATTTTTACAAAAGCGCCGAAAGGAGCGACGGTTGTGACAACTCCCTCGTAAACTTCCCCTTCTTTGATCTTTTTCAAAGCTTCTTTTACTAGTGCGATATTCCCTGCTTCCGACACTTCCTTCTCGGATAGAACTACTTTTTTGTTCATTTTATCAACCTCCATGACGCGGGCTTTAAAGTACTTGCCGACCAAATTCTGAGGATTCCCGGTGATTTCCTTCCCAAGTTGGGAGGTTGGAATAAACCCTTCAATCCCCATAACGTCCACTACAAACCCGGGGGTACTTACTCCCTTGCCAAAAACAGGAACCGCTTCTCCGGATTTTTTGCAAGCTTCCAATTTTTCCCAGGAGATATCCTTCATGGCATCTTTAAGACCCAAAATTGTGGTTCCCTCGCGGGTTTCCGGCACCAAAATGGTAACCATTACATCATCGCCCACCTTAATGCCTTCAATGAATTCTTTGGCGTCGGTGTAGCCTTTTTCCTTAACAATTCCTTCGGATTTGCCGCCGATATCAAAAAGGATTACGGAATCCGTTTTGGAAAGGACTTTGGCAACGACTCTCTGCCCTTTCGTGAATGTTTGGACCTTATTCTTGGCACGAGCGAGGAGCTCCGCCATGGTTACTGCCTTAGTTGAAGTTGTTTTTGTAGTCACTAATCATTACCGCCTTTCTTTTGTAATACAGGTATTGTACGCCTAAAAACTAAAACTGACAAGGGAAAAAAGAAAAATCCGCCTGCAGGGGTGTGTTGAAAATACCCTTACAGGCGGCAACTTGCAAAAAAAGGATTGTTACAGGTGTTTGGCTTGGTTTTTAAACCAATTTCGAATCTCTGGCCAAAGAGCCCATATCCAAATCAATACGACTCCTATTACCATAATGAGTAAACCCGATAGGGTTTTACCATAACGGTCAAGGATAAAACCAACGATTAGTGATGCAAACATCACAACGACTGGCCAATCCTTCTGCATTTTTCCTCCTTGTGTCTTCAGGTTTGCCCAAATTGTCTTGGGAAACTTGCTGTTAAAAAAATGCCAGAATACGATTACAAAGATAATGTACGCGATCAAGACTTCCTGTTCGGTCATTCTTCCTCCTTTTGCAAAGTCAAAGAACATCATATCGGCGATATGATTGTGGGAATTTTCCCACAAAAAACCCCGATTTACAAATCGGGGTAATTTGTTTCAAGACATTGTTCTGGCGATGAGATATTTTCGCGCTCAGTTGCCCGAGGACTATCGTCTCCGCTAAAGTGTTTCACTTCTGAGTTCGGAAAGGGATCAGGTGGGACCACTTTGCACTAATCACCAGAAAAATGTCTTGAAATGTAAAAGAGAAAGGTCGCGTCCCAAATGTGTGGGATCGCAAGAAATCAATCTATTCGTACAGGTAGCCTTAAACCCTTACGGGTCTTCCAGCGCCTGCCGATTAACCTGGTATTCTACCAGGGATTTAATACGGAATCCTAATCTCGGAGTTGGCTTCCCACTTAGATGCTTTCAGCGGTTATCCGTTAGGAATATAGCTACCCGGCGTTACTGCTGACGCAATAACCGGCACACCAGGGATTCCTCCAGGGAGGTCCTCTCGTCAATCACTCCTTTATTACTAAAGGGATTAGACTATACCTTCAACCAGTTAGATAATTTCGTATCTCACGGGTGCTAGCGTTATTATGGATACCAATCCATCCAGTCCGATGTTGCACCGGACTAAGTCGTTACGGGGGTATTTAAACCTTCCCTCGGTATTGCCCTGTACTTAGATAGGACCATCATAAAAATGGCACAGGATTCCACCGATTTTAGCTAGTGTGACCTCAATAATTACTTATCAAGGCAGCAATACTTACTGTCCCCAGCTCTCCTCAAGATTCCAACGCTTCTACAGGATAGAGTCCGAACTGTCTCACGCATATTGATCAACCGTTTCTGGTTGTATGGACTATATCTTCATCCTAAAGTTAAACTTGCACACATTTTAGGAGCTGACGTCTTATACCAATGTTATTGGTATCTGTAGTCTTGAAACTACAAGTCTCTACGGGATCAAAGAAGATGGTGTGACTTTAAAAACTCTTCAACTTTCGCACTTGTGTTGGTTCTCTTTTTCGAATAATTCAAATCAGAAAAACCATCAACCAATCTTGAAAGTCTCAATAATTTCTTGGGAGTTAATTTATTTCCACTTCCTGGCATTTGCTTCAAAACTCTTAAGGCAAGACTAATCTGCCTCTTTTTAAGTTTTAAATAAGGTTTAATAAGTCTTAAAACTTGGCTTACCGTCTCTACTCCGACAATTGTGTATTCACTCATGCCGTCATTTCGATTTCTGATATAACCAAATTTCAGTTTCTTTTTTAACCATTCCAGGAAATATTTATTGCGAACATCTTGATAGAAAACAATGCTTGCTCTAATTTGATAACCGAACACATAATCGTGCCGGTAAACAAGTTGGAGCATTATGCAACCGTCTCCATCTAAAAATCCTGCAATATAACTTAACTCCTCGTTGGTCATACAAATCTTCCGCTTACCCTCGGTATTACCCAGCAAATTCGGACGAATTTTGCTTACGGGTTTCACCGATTTTAGTCAGTTAAATTGTACATCATTACTGATGACGAACGCAATGTTGTTTACGTTCTGAACCCAGCTCGCGTATCACTTTAACGGGCGAACAGACCGACCCTTGGCACCTTCTTCAGCGCCAGGATGTGATGAGCCGA
>Ga0208375_1002189_pt1 | contig 19039 bp, 43 predicted proteins | sample RifOxyD1_FD_184038 | JGI IMG/M metagenome (GOLD analysis project Ga0208375, IMG submission 184038) | Soil microbial communities from Rifle, Colorado - Rifle Oxygen_injection D1 (SPAdes) | ecosystem: Environmental > Terrestrial > Deep subsurface > Rock core/Sediment | place: Rifle, Colorado... | reverse complement strand
TGTAAGATTGTGACTTTGGTCCGTGTTACGAATCGAAGCGTTGAAACAGAACGAGAACAGAACTAACCTTGATTCTGAAACTAGTCACCAAAAACTATCTGAATTAAATATATGGTTTTTCGTTTGACATATAAGTTAAACCCCATATTATTTAGAGGACTTACATGAAACGTCTGCTATTCATTTTTCTTTTCTTTCTTGTAGCTTGCAATAATTCAGATAATAACAAAACCACTTATTACCAAGGATATTTCAATGTCTTGAATCGATCATATATTTATGATCCAGGATCCACGAGATCTATCCAAGCGTACATTTATACGGTTCAGGACAAAGAAACAGGATGTGAGTACATTATTGTAAACGGTAGGGGTACTGCTATGCAGCTTGCCAAGCCGTGTGCCATTTTCCAGCCGGTGTCTCTCCATAAGGAATAATAATTCAATGATTATTGATGAGTTGAATAACGCATCGTCATCCGAAATGACTGGAGGTTTTTGTGGCAAAGATTCTATCGATTCCTGAAATTGACTGTATGAACCATCCTCGTCTAAAAATGTACCTGAATTCTTTGAAGAGGAATTTGAAGAATATCAAAATTAAGCATGGTGAACGACCTTATGGTCCTTATGGTGTCGTGATATTTCGTGAGGGTTCGGAAGTGGAGTCTCGTTATAAAAACCTCTGCACTCTCAAGGCTTATGTTGCTCAGAAACTACGACAAACAAATGTATGAAAACATCTTTGTATTATAATTTGTCAGAGAGGTAAACCATATGTCTACAGTAGGTAGAGTCGTTTGTATCACTTTAATAGTGATCTTTACGGTACTTAGCACTATTAAAGCGTGCAAAAATTCTATAAAAACCTTAGAGTTACCTAAACCTCCTACGGATATGACACTCATTTCTGATGATGTCATATCCGACGACTATAATGACATACATGTACGTGTTTTGAAGGACTCTAGTGGGTGTGAGTATGTCTTGACGTCAAGCCCTAACGCGGTGGCAATGGTTAAGAAAGGGTGTGCCTGTAATTAAATATTCGTTAGAAGTGTTCACGATATTTACAACTTCAGCATCATAATTATTTGTTTATAAACCAATAGGCCATTCTCGGGGGTCTTATGGTTTCTGAACAGATTAAAAAATTGTCTTTTTCTTTACAAGCTAACAAGTTAGTAGAAATAGCGAAAGCTTTGAAATCGAATGGTGTAGACCTCAAAGATAACCCGTCAGGAGGTTGGATTATTCAATCGCCTGTCAGGTCCGCAAAAGCTATTTTAAATAGAATGTTTAAGACAAATTATAATGGCATGAATTTCGGGACAACTATATACGTAGACGGGACCTTAGAAGTAGTAGTTTGGAAAGAAAAGAGATGGGTAAAGGATAGTAAAAATAAACTTGTACAAGCAGATGTATGGTTTTTTGACTACAATAGAGGGGATAGATAAAGCTTAATCCGAAGCCACTCCGAAGAATAAATACCCAGATATATTACCTACCTGTGTTTTCTTGACTATAGCTGTTACTGTCCATAGAGGCAGTTTAGCTCCCGCAGAGACTACTTTGATACCACTTTTAGATTCTAAGGTAATTGATTTCAATTCTAAAGTGTCTCCGGGCTTTAATGGCCCTTGGTACTCTCCTGATAGCATTTTTTCTATAAGGGCTATCGCACCTTCCTTAGCTCTGTAATCGCTTCCCAGTTTATTACCATGGTAATAAACTGGGAAGCGATTACAGGAGCACTCTTAAACTTTTCTGTAACAGGAGGAGATCCTTCTTTTGTTTTCTTTGCTTGTTCTTTGGAGAAAATGACCGACTCATCCGCTTTTAATTTTAGCTTCTCCGTGACAGTTTTCTTAAATTCTGTTAAAGCGTCTTGAGAGGCTTTAGCTTTTATCTCTAAGACTATTTCTTGTTCTTTAATCACTTTCTCTTCAGTTATTGGTATGGCCACTGTTGGACCATATTTATCCATTCTTTCTGTTCTCTCGTATGCATATTCTCGAGCTTTCTCGTATGTCATTGGAGTACTTAATGTCTTAAGTCCATATCCTCCTTTTTCTGCAATGGTGCCTGTGTACCCTCCACTTCCGTGTTCGTATTTGGCATCTTCTACTAGCTTTCTGAATATCTTTTGCGGATCCGTTCCTTTTCCATAATTTATGAAATCAGAAGCCCCAGCCGTCACGGTCTTCGATAATTTTCTGATGTCTGTTGACTGTTGCATTTTTGTCCTCTTAGGTGGTGTTTCTGTAACTCGAAAATAAAAAGATCATACTAAATGTCTCTTAGAGATTTTCACTAATTTACGTTTTTGTGTAAACCTTACAGGGGCTTGGAATGCTTGTGTACCGTATAGAAAATGTGGTTACTCGGCTTGGACCTTTTTCTTGTAGTGCCGCATGGGAGTGGCACATGTCAACCTGCTATAAGCGTTTAGATAAGCATAATAATTCTTCAGATCATCCTACTGTTTACAAAGATGGAATTTTCCAACATCGTTGGGATGACGAATATAATGAAGAGAAGCGCAAATATTTTTGTGGATTTGATTCTGAGGAAAAGCTTCAGGCTTGGTTTGTCAACCTTGACGGTGTTGGAGAACACGGTTTTGTTTTAGCTGTATATGATGTAGAGGAGCGTTTTGTGAAGCATGGTAAAAGTGGCAAACAGCTTATGTTCAAGAAATGCGAAGCTGTCCATCTTCATGATATTGTTTTGTCATAAACTCTCTTAGTGTCATCTTTTTCCTTTCGTTATTATAATACCAAACATTCTTGAAAGGGACCACATGACCGGCAAAAAACGTTTTAAGACCGTGAAGCAGTCTAACGGACAGTATGCGGTTCAAGACACGAAGACTGGTCGGAACGAAATGGAAAACTTTGCTACCAGATCTGAATGTAATGGGTGGGTCGATCTTTATGAAGCCAACCCTCATCTTGTGACTGGACATGTAAGTAACTGAAATGACATAACATATTGCAACCTTACAATATGTAGTGATTGAAACAGATGAATAGGGGTTAATATGCTAACGACTAAAGAGTACCTTATTATTGCTGTGTGTTCTATAATTTTCTCTTTTGTTATGACATATAACCGTCATTCAGAGGATGAAGCAAACCCTTCCTGTGTTCCCAATACAGAGTGTATCTGTAAATAGAGGTTTGTATGAACGAACATGCTATCCTTTTCAATAAGATATACCTTACGGTAAAACGAAGGTCTGGGTCCAGATATCGAGATGAAGATAAGAAGAGGACTATCTATAGCATACATGATACTGAAGGAAATGGTATCTTGATAGTCGGGGTCGTTTGCTATGATACTTCCGTGGTACTCGAGATAGTGACCCAATCTGGTGTTTATGTTTATGACAGAGGAACAGTCACTGTGGAATTAGGGTCTTTTGAGGACCTTGACCTTTTATTTAAAGAACTTCAGGACAAGAATTATACTTTTGACTCAATAGAATTTCAAAAAATTATGGAAAGTAATAAACCTTCTCGTGAAGATTTATTGTTTGATTAATGGGGCTGTCGTTCAACGGGAGGACGTTGTCTTCGCAAGACAAAAATATCAGTTCAATTCTGATCTGCTCCACTATCCTTATAAATTGATGAATCCACGAACGATAAATAGCAAAATGCAGGATTAATAATGATTCTTGATCCGTGCCAACGTCCAGGTTACCCAGAAGATTGGTGGGAAAACCAACATGAGAATTGCACGGGTAGTCAGCACGATGCCTGCGGACGAGAAACGATCTGTGATTGTTCGTGTCACCTTATGATACATGTGACTACGATTCTGACCACACCATCTATTGTCGCATGTAGATAACCCACCTGTTACAATGAGGACATTGTGAATCAAGATTGTGAAGGAGCCTTAAGGGCTTTTATCTCCTGGCAAGACCTGCCTTATATTTTCACAGACCTAGAAGAACAAATCATTTCTGATTATAGATTGTCTGGAGACCCAGTCAAAGCAATCACGTCTCGTATGAAAAGTGACCCTACTTTGATGGAAATAGTCTGGAACGCTTATTATGAAGGATGGAAACAGAGTCATAAGGTATCATGTAATAGGTCTCAACGACGAATATTTGCTTGTACTTCTAAATGGTTTAGAATTGCTAAAAAAGGTGACCCACGAGGTCATCAAGAATGGCTTAACATTCCTAATATATGGAAAGTGATTAGAGGTTATGTTGGACCTGAGATGAAAAATGTCTCGTTCTATAAAGGTGTAGAGCATATAGTAGATGATGAAGTTAGGTCTTTTATTCGTCCTGCTCTATCGTATCTTTTGAAATGCAAGTTGATTAATTTGGAAACCGAAGTATATTTAGGGGCTGTGCCAGGAGATTATGGCACACTATGGAAACCACGAGAGGTTTTGGGTTCTGTTAAAGACTTGATGATTTCTCAGCCTACAACATCCGAATTAGAACTCTTGAATGCTTGGCTATGAGTTTCGATGACCCTTATACTAAATACCTAAGCCAGATGAAAGAATTAAGGCGCTACATAGATACAGGTTTAGGAGATAGTCAAGAAGCTTGTCTCCTTAGACACGAAATGAACAAATCTTGGAAACTTTTATCCAAGATAGATTTAGAAAACATTTGGAAAGAAATATCTGAGAGAGGCACTTATAAACAAAATTGGGTCTGTATATGGAAATAGGCGGATATGAGAAGACGACTACTAAGACTTTAGACGAAATATTTCAGTTTCTGTCCAACATATGGCCTGATTATGTTTATGATATAGAAGAGAGTGATTACTTTGTCTATGAGAATGAGCATTTCAGAGGGTTGGTAGATGAATACGGAGTAGCAGATGACTTATCAGATAAAGTAATTTATTTAATAGATAAAGATTCTCTAAGGTACGTGATAACAGGATCAGAAGAACACCCTATTTGCTTTCTTTTATAAGGAAATAAAAAGATGACGATGCCTTTGTGGTTTGTGGCTTTTGTGAATTTGGGTGGTGTTTGGAAAGTATATGATATATTTCACCGTTATAATAAAAATCCTCAAGGGTCAGGTACAGCACAAGCAGGTACGATTATTATTGTGATAGTCCTTGTTTTCCTTTTTGATCTGCTTTACCTCTTACATCATATATTCTAATCATAATTGGTTTGTTTGAGATTATTAATAGCTTCAAAACTCTGTCGATAGCCTGGATAACCAGGCGGTGGGGTGAATGGATTTGAGGGCCAATACTCATTGTGGTGTTAAAACTTTGACATTTTGCACCTGATGTAGCATCCATCAACAAAGTTTGACGTCCTGTGCTCGTTGTCAAAGAACGATGATTTCAGGAATCGGAAACTCCTGGAATACAATACTTGATGTAGCCTACAAGAGCAGGCTATTAACAAAATCCAGGTAGTGTAATAGGTCAGACTGACAGTTTTTTGAGCTTTTTCTAGATAGATTTGCACTATTCACATCGTATTCTTGTAATAGGATGTACCTGATCAAAGATGTTTTACATCCTAGCATACAGGACCGCTCTTAGCATACAAGAGTGAAACCGGTGAAGTGATTATATTAAAAACCGGTGCCTATAAAACGGCAAATATAATCACAACAGCAAGAGGAGCTTGAGCCAAAAGGCTCTCTGTGGTCGCTTGCTGCATGGGGCTGTAGCTCAATTGGGAGAGCGCTTCGCTGGCTGCGATGAGGTTGTCGGTTCGATCCCGACCAGCTCCACCATGTTTTAAAAAACCGATCCATTAGGATCTTAATATATAGATAGGATATATGAAATTAGTAACTTTGATTTTAAGCATAGCAGCTTTGATTAGTGTTGGATGTACAAAACCTCAAGAAGCGGCTCCAGAAGCACCAGTTGTTGTGGTTTCTCCGACTCCAGAAGTTGTAGTGTCTTCTACTCCGGTTGCGACTCCTGGATCTGGAACCGGTACAGGATCGGCAGCTCAGTGAAACTAGGGGCTGATATATAGCCGAATATATCAGCCCACACGCGGCATTAATTCAGTGGTAGAATGTCTGGTTGCCAATCAGAATGTCGCCAGTTCAAATCTGGCATGCCGCTCCAAATAAAGACTTTACAAGCAATTGTTTGCTATTATAATATAAGTACACCTTATAGGATCTAAACATGTTTAATTGGATCTGGTCACTTTGGACTTTGTTATACAGCATATTTCTACGCAGTAGTTGTGTTGTGTAATAAATATTTTTGAGCCGCTTACACATGCAGGGCATACACAGCGCTCCACGGTGGGGCACCCGATATGCAATCAGGATTACCGGTTCAATTCCGGCATTAGCCTTACAAACTTGAGTGGCTTTTTCTTCTTAGAACCAGCATAAAGTAATCGTTATCTATGTACACCAATACATGAGGATAACGATTATGAATTACAAAACCTATACCTGTTGTAGCAACCTCACTTGGACCCGAGAGGTAATCGGTTCTAAAGGTGACAAGTATACCATAACATATGACCCAGGCATGAACCAGAGACACGACTATACGTGTACATGTCTCGGATATGTCAATCATGGGAACTGTTACCATATCCCAAAGGCACAGAAAGAACGATGTGCCTGGAATGAAGTTATGGAACCCATTTACCTTCATAACATGAAGTATTGTCCCTCATGTGGTGGTCCTGTTCGAGAAGTGTCTGTTACTGTTTAATGACGATGTGTCCGAGAGGTTAGGTCTCTGTCTGCAAAACAGAGTATGCTGGTTCGAGTCCAGTCGTCGTCTTCATATGCAAATCATCAAAATACAAGGCAAAAGGGCTACTATCGAAAGAAGCGGTCGAGGTTATGTAGCCGTTAAATGTGGCCCTTTTCATGTTCTCAAAGAGATAGATTCTCTTTTGAAAACTAAACTTAGTTCGGACATTGCTGGATGGAATAAAGAGATGTATCGCTTAGAAAATGAAGCGATATCAGAATGTAGATTACATTTTAAATAGAAAATACGGTTATGGAATCCAGGGATACTACTCCACCATTGATTAGATCTGAATAAATATTGTTTGGAGTACTGAAAATGAAGAAAATTATATGTCTGTTTTTGCTTTTATGTATGTTGTCTGGAACAGCTCAAGCTGGTACTTGGAGCTGGCATTCTGATTTTATAGATCGAATCTTTGAATTGTTATATAGAGATGCCCTTTCTCAACCTCATAATAAATAATCAAAATAAAACTTAAGTTTTGACCTACATGTGCCGATTATGTTAGTGTTGGATCATTTTAACACTAACATAAGGAACCAAACACATGAACGTCAAGGCATTGTTTTTAGTATTTTGTTTATTTATCTCTTCTATAGCTCTTGCAGATCAAGTAGACCCGAGATCTACTACAGGCCAATCTTTAAACTTTCCCACCGATCAAATATCCACAGTAATAGTAGACAGTCGTTATGATAACCTGTACACATACCCTGTTACGATTGCTTGTAATCAAGCCGATGACAGCCCCAGGAACGGTAGGAAGGTCATACTCGCGGTACATGGTTTCGTACATGATCGAGACGCTTGGACATACGTTGGAGACTATGTTTTAGAACATTTTGGAGAGGATGTTTATAAGTTCTGTGCAATAGATTTACCTGGACATGGAGAATCTGGGTGGGACCCAACTATTTCATATGGGAAAATATCATTATTAGACTATGTCCAGGCTTTAGACAAAGTCATAGATTTCTTGAATGAAGATAATGACTTGACATATGGGGATTTAACCTTGTATGGACATAGCCTTGGTGGAACTATTATACAAATTCTACAAAATCAATTAATTAGTACAGGTAGCAACTTAGCAGATAAGAATGTATCTAATGTAGTTCTATGGGATTCTGTGCCACCCAAGGAAGTGAAGTGGTTAGAATCTAAGTCTCCTGCTTTCTTATTAAAATTTTTGTCACTGGTAAATGTATATAGTGGTGGTTTATACGGCAGTACCACTAACAATGATTATTGGGTAAAACTATTCTTTACGGATAGAGATACAAGACAAGTTATACAAAATGGTTTGCCTGATCAAGATGCTGTAGCTTATTTAAATAATACAGAGCCTGGCCAAGCAGCCTTAGAGATGATAGGTTTTGACTCTGACCTTAAACGTCCAGAAATTAGTTCAGGTATCTTTGCTTCTGAATTTGGAACAGAACTATATAGTGTTAATTTTGGCCAAGGTCAATATATTTCTTTGACTAACACTCAAGATTTACATTCACATTTGGTAGCTAGGGATATAATATGTGAAACTGATTTGGAAAGTACCCCATGTATTTCTGTACCCTCTTTACCCCATGATGGTATTGTTAGTATTGTCTTAAGTACAGATGATATTAATTCCCAATATTTGGATAGCATAGTAAGAATGTCTTTGTAAATTTATGTCAAAGTTTCTAACATTCCCTCCATAAGGATTGTTATAAGCTTATAACAATCCTTATGGAGGTTTACTATGATGAAGCGGGACGCATTTTAGACCTGTTTGAACAGTTTTGTATCAAACATTCTTTTCCATTTAAAAAAGATCTCTCTGTTCGACCTTATGACTCTTCTACTTTGTTCTGTATTGCTGGTATGCAGCAGTACAAACAATTATTCAAAGACCCTACCTATATAAATACCCTTTGCAATGTCCAGAGTTGTTTACGTATCAAAGACCTGGAAGAAATAGAAGACGGCACTCACTGTCTTTACTTTGACATGTTGGGTATGTTCAGTTTTAGACAGTTAACTGTCAAATCTACTATCCAATTATGGTTAGAATTTTTGTCTATGTTGGGACTCAGTCCAGACTATGTTACTATACATCCAGACAAACCAGATTGGAAGAACTTATACCCATCAGATTTTGATGTGAGACTAGATACTGGGTGTACATGGAGTGATGGTCATCTAGAAGGGTATTGCACCGAGTTTTACATCAATGGTATAGAAATAGGTAACATAGTCAATCCACTAGGTACATGTATAGACGTAGGTTTTGGATTAGATAGATTAGAGATGGTGCTTAATGACATTAGACTCACTCCAGAAGAGACCTTACGGAGAACAGTTCAAAAGGTTATAGAGTCTGGGTATATACCAGGCAATAAGCATCAGGACTATGTTTTACGAAGGCTTTTACGCAAAATGGTTAAGTCTGGATATGTTTTAGATCATCCGTATTGGGTAGCGGAGAAAAACAGACAAGAAAGATCTTGGATCTTATACGACCGTTTGAAATACAAACACCAAGACAAGTCGTCTGAATGGTGGTGGGACACTCATGGTATAGATTTGAAAGATATGATATAAGTCTCTTACGGTTCTATATTATATGTCGTTAGACAATGTATAAATCAATTTGACTAGGGGAAATTATGAAGACTAGCGAACAGGTTGAAGAAGAGTTTAAATCAGATTTGAGAGATTTTTTGAAGAAATGGGGAGCCGATATTGAAGCTTCTGACCATTTTACTGGATATTCGGAATGTGGAGAAGATATTAGGGTTACGGTAACGCTTTCAGGTATCTATACCACTGAAGGAGAATGTATTAGAGAATATGCAGAGATAGATTTAGGTGGGTCTTTTTCTTAAGACGTAATACTTTGAAATAGGTTTGGTGTAATAAAATGGATGACATATTGAGAAAAGTTCTTACGGACGTTTTGGCAATGCTTGAGAATGGAATGAGTATTCAAGCCACATCTATTATTCATGCAGAACTACGATCGTTCGCGACCCCTTATTTGAATACAGAGGAATTATCCCGTAAGGTACAAGAAGTCAAAGAAGACCTAGAATGGATCAATTTGACAAAACATTGAAAGACATATTGTATTTTTGAAAGTGCTTCTAACTTTCTCCCAAATGTGATGTTATATAAAACAAAGGGTATCTACCGTGCAAACCGGAACATTGGTTAGGAAAAAGAGTAACAAGCCATTTCAGAATGGCGAGAAGATGGCTGTGATTGAGTCCTTTACAACTATGATTATTCCTCTAGGTGGAAAAAGAGAAGGTACTAGAGAAGCACCGGCAGTAACTTTAGTAGGTTGTAAAGGACCTGTAGAATTCTTTAAATTGAGAGAAGTTAATTGAAAAATCTAATCCTCAAAGTCTTAGCTTGGATTTTGAATAAATATTGTGGTCATGCGGACGGATTTTTCAACATAACACAAAAAGATAGTATATATCATGTTAGTGTTGTGTGTAAAAGATGTGGTATTCGTCATGACGGAGATGTAAAATTTGTAGATGGTTTAAAACACCCTCTATGTGATTAAGTGAATCTTTAAGATAAAGAGGATGCTATGAAGTATGCTGTAGGAGTTATTATAGATCAGACTTACGGCTACTTAACAGAGGAGGGTAGTTTTACTACCCAACACCCAGAAGCTATCCTTTTTGGTACCCGTTATGACGCAGAGCAAGCAGCTGAGAAATCAGATTCTATGATGCCTGTGTTGGATATTAATGGCAATCCATACTCTCCAGAACACCTTGAAGTGATGAAATGTTTCATTGAGCCTGTAGAAAATGAAACAGAGTTTCATTCCAGAGAAGATACTTGGTCATAGTTTAACCGTTATTATAAATCATTAATTCAAGATAAAGTAACAGACTTGTTCAACCATCAATAATAGGAGTAACATTGATTACTATTTGTGAAAAATGTGGTAGAGAAGTGACTTGTTCTGTATTTGGATGGAGACACCTTGTAGAAACTCATCGTCACCGTCCAAAACCAATTGAAATGGAACACCCTACTTATAAAAATCAAGGGTTTGCTACTCCACTTCTCAGGAGTTTTCTTGTTATAGAAACTGGTCTTGTAGATCAGGGGTAGATCGCCATTTTGACACGATGGAGGACGTTGGTTCGATTCCAACCAGGATCACTATATGAAAGCAAAAGTTACTTTATACACAGAAGATGGTATACAGATGGGAGAGTTTCTCTTCCACGAGTTTTCCGTTGATCAAACCAGAAAAATAAACCCCATCTTTGACGACGAAGGAAATGTCTTACGGTTAGAGCCAAGTCATTTCTGTACTGTAGTTATAAAAGGTGAGACCTTCAGTAAGCCTTCCTAATATGCACCCTTAGTTCAACGAACAGAACATATTCTTCCGAAGAATAAGATAACGGTTCAATTCCGTTAGGGTGTTCTTTTTATCTTAGATCTGTCTTTTTTCGTTCGTTGGTATTTCATCAAATAACTTCCTCATACAAGGTGTATTATGAATTATAGAGATGTTATACAGGTAGACACGACTAATGCTTTTAACGTTCAGGGTTCATTTAAAGACAAATCTTTTGAAGATATTAGAATTGAGCAAGACCGCAGATCAAAGCCTTTTTCTGTTATGACGTTGAGTGTTACTGGGGACCTTAATGTCGGTTGTATGATTAGAACCTCTGTAACATTTGGGGCTCGGGCTTTCTACCTAGTAGGACGAAGGGTCTTTGATAAAAGGTCTTGTGTAGGGTCTCAAAACTACATAGACTTACATCGAATTGGGTGTCTTCAGGATGACGGACTCACTATTGACCCTGATGTATTTCGACAGATTCTTATAGACCACAATTTATTTCCCATTTACGTTGAGCAGGATGAGAATTCTCGACGGCTTACTGGTATTGGATGGCCTTGGACTCTAGCAGAGATCGAGGAAACGGGCAAGCAGCCTTGTTTTATTTTCGGTAGTGAGGGTACTGGCATTCCAAAGGAACTTATTAGGGACAATCCCGGCATCACGGTTGAAATCCCTATGATCGGAGTAATGAGAAGCTTGAACGTAGCCAATTCATCTTCCATTGTGTTGTATGATCTTTGTGCTAAGATGGGATGGATTTAATCTCTTATTTTCTTTTCCTTGGATACGTTATTTTATAAATAATCTTTCAAACAAAGAGAGAGTAATGTTTCAAGCAATAGGCAAAACTGCAAAAGGAAATTTTGTATTTGGTTTTACTTTTGATGACCAAACCTCTTTCAGTAAATCCTCTTCCATGCTTGGAATTAAGAATATTCGTAGGGTACCACAAGCCAACATCCGTAAATGGACCGATGGATTTTGGAAAGACATAAAGCAAGTGCCTTATAAAGAATTTCGAAAAGGTGATTTTGATCAGCTTATTTCGGAGTAATACATGTACTCTCGCAAAGAACTAAATGATCGACGAGATTTTCGTCAAAGCCGCCCAGAAAATCTACGTAGGTCTGGTGGATCCAAGAAAAAAGATAAGTATTTTGTAATTGAGATTTTCCTTCAAGATGCCTGGAAAACTCGTCACAAGTATTCTCGAGAAGACGGAGCTCGTCAGGCATTGAATGGGTTTCGAAATCCGAGTTCTATTTGGGCTATATTTAAATTCCGTTTGTTAAATGACAAAGGAATTGTCATTGCATGAGGACTTATGAGCAAAAATAGTTGGGAAGAATCTGCTAACGAAAGACGAGATTTTCGACATACCAAAGTTGAAGAAGAAAACATTAGGGGCAAATCTAGGAAGAACAAGAAACCATTCCTCATAGAATATAGATATGTGGGTACTGGTAGGTCTATTTTTGGTAATAAGAATTGGGGATCTTTTTCCAGATACGTAAAAGAACGTGATGCTAAAGAGGCTCTGGGTACACTTAGATCCTCTACAACATGGGGACCTAATTGGGAGTTTAGACTCTTAAATGAGCAAAAAGAAGTAATAGAATAGTTTTACAAAAGGATTAGAAATGATAGACGGAGATGATGTTGGTTTCTTTGCGGCTTTGTTTATGCCTACGTCACCCTTCGGTTTCATAATTTGGGTTATTGTTATTGTTGTCATGCTTTTCATGGTATTTGACAACGAAAATGAATGTGAAGCAATGTCTTGTCCTAATGGTGGACATGCAGAATTGTTAGATAATAGATGCTTATGTGTGGAGCAACCTGTAACGAAATGATTTATTTCATATCTGGTCATATTGACCTCTCCAAAGAAGAATTTTCTACTCACTACACCCCTTTAATCGATAAAGTTTGCCAAGACCCATCCGCAACATTTGTAGTAGGGGATTGTTATGGGGCGGATGATTATGCACAAATCTATCTGCACTCTAAGAATAGATTCTTTGTAGTATACCACAAAGGGGATAGACCTAGATGCAATAAGACTAACGCTTATGCAATAGGAGGATTTTTAAGTCATACCTCTAAAGATCAGGCTATGACTGAAGCATCTGATTTAGATATTGCATGGGTAAGACCTGGAAAAGAGGAAAGTGGTACCGCCAGGAATTTATATAGACGAAGAGATAAAGAAGAATACACACAATTGTTTGGATAGAGAAATATAACATGGCTCAATTAGAAGTAACAAAATCCATAGGACAAGACCGTTGCATATGTCCTTCATGTAAGAAGGGTATAGTATATAATGTCGATGAGCAAATTTGGGATAAATATAAAGACACATGGGTAATAACATGTCCTATGTGTAATCATGTTTTTGAGCCTAATGCTAAAATGGAAAAATTTGTACGAATTGTATTTGTCCCTTCTTTTTCTATTCTATTATTGGGCGTTCTAAGTCTCTTGATTTCACCAGCTTGGATATTTACTTGGATTTTGCTCTGTATTCTTTTCTTTGGAGGATATTTTTTAGGAGCCAGTGTCCATAAATATTTTCGAAGAATGGAAAGTCAGCATGGACGTTCCGTATTAGAACAGAATGTCAACACAACACAAACAAAGGACCCATAATGGATTTGTCTCAAATAGTAGATGCTTTCTCTACTCAAGGTATAGCTGTAAGCTTGGAGGAAGCAAAAATAATTCTTCCTTACTTGGAAGCCTCTGTAGGTAATACAAAAACTACTAAAGGTAGTCAGGTAGATTTCTCTATTATTCAAATTGTAACAATTTTGAATAGAACTGAGATAACTAGGCTTGTCTTGGGAGAAATACTAAAAGTTTTGCGAACTCAAACTGCCTCTGTTACTGTATCTACGGAGACAGACTGGAAAACTTATTTTAACCAAGTAGCAAATCTTGATCACGACGAAGATTTCCGAATCCTTTTAGGAGAGAAAGGATTCCATCCTGTCCGAGTGTCTTGGGAGGACATTGGACGATATAAAAACAGTTGCTGGGGTAGCCGCATCTCCGATGTAAGTATCTACGTCCGTGAAGATGAGTTTGACGAAACTACTGCTCGACATGTTCTATCCGTGAGACGTGATGGAAACTTCCGAGACAAGGTTTTACTTGTCCCTACTGAAAACATCAAAATCCATCTTCGAGAGAATGGGGAACATGTAGAAAAGACTTTGAGGGATCGTCTATCAGACCTTCAGCTATTAGCCGGCAATTCGACATTAGATGACCATGTAGTAGTTTCCAATCAGTTTGCCGTTGTACCCGTACCAAGCAGATCTATGATAGGGGCTTGGAAAGAAGATGTTCCTCCTCGGGCTGCATTCAATTTCAGCGTGTATCCATATGGGTCTACTAATTACATCATCACGGATGTAATCGAAGGGTCTTCTGACGCTGTAGTGAGTGGACATACTCATCAATACTTGTATACCAGAACAGAAAATGGACAGAAGGCTCCTTTTACGGCTTCTAGAGCAGAAGATCGTCAAGATCTTCTTAAACTGGAAGCAGATCTCAAAGCCAAAGGCATGGACGTAAATGTCCAAAGGTATTATCTTGTACAGATACCTTTGACGGGATCAGGTATCCAAGCTGCTAATATGGGTGCCCCTTCGTCAAGACGGTCTTCTGGAGTTTACCTTTGTGCTTCAGCAATGTCTTGGTCAGCTCCCTCCAATGATGACGTTGTTTTTGAGTCTTATTCTGCATCTGAACCAAAGGAAGAAAAAACATCTGGAGGTGTTTTGAGAAGTTTTAAGTCTTCTTTGATAGGAGAAAAAGGTTCGGAAGCCGTAATCCAACTTACTCGATCTCGTGGAGTGGCCAAGGTAGCTATTGGAACGGGTGAGGAAGAGGGCGAGTATAATGTTGGAAGCGGGTTTGAAGGTAAGCGTGCAAACGAGCCTATCCGTGTGACAGTGGCATATTTTGTGACACCTAATGGCGAAGTAACCAGAGAAGATATGGACTCTTTTGCAGCCGCGTTTGAGGCTTGGGATTCGCAAGCTATTTGGGGCGGTAGTTTTGTTGTTGATGAAGAGAAGAAATGACCGCTACCAAGCATAATACTCGACTGATAGTTGTTTCCCCGAAAGGGAACCAGGAATATTTTGCTCCGTATCTAGTGAGCAAATGGCTTCAAAATCATTCGGAAGACAATATAGTCGGGGCTCATTTCCGATTATATTGTTCTGAAGATGTTCACGTCTCTCATCTCGAAAACTTGAGAGATGATCTGTTACAGACTCACGGTCTGGAATATGTTAGTTTTTTGAGAAAGCACAAGACTGGCTTTTCTCTTCTCACCAAAGACCCTACAATCTCTCTTAATCCTCTCTAACCAGACTCGTTATATTTTTACGCTAACTTAATTTGAAAGGATTACTACATGGGTAAGGTCAAAGACCGCAACAACCTTTTTACTTTTACATGGGGCAAACCAGGATCTCGTGATTGTTCTGTAATTTATGCCCCCAACATTAAAGAAGCTAAAAGGCTGCTTCGTGAAGAGATGAGTGTGAAGCGTTTACCCAACACTTTAAGTTGGGGAGGGTTAGAGGTATCGTGAAATCTTTCACTGTATAACTTTTGAGAGTGAGTAATTAATGTCTAAAGAATTTTTCTGTTCTACTATTGCTCATAACGGTAAAGACGGTGACGGGGATCATACCTGGATCCTCCGAGGGCTTGGATCTATGCCTCGTATTACACGAGTTGAGCAGGGTGTAGACCGAGAGGTTATGGATAATTCGGAACCTATTACGCGGGTATACCATACCGGACCTGATTGGGCACTTTGTGTGGTAGCCGGTATGGGCTTTGTGCATGAGGATGACCGACCTGACGCATGTCCATATTGTAAAGCACCCGTTTCAAAAGATGATCTGTTTCCGGTATGGTGCTATAAATGTGAACAAGACATCTATACCCCAACCCGACAGTGGAACGAGTAACAAAATGGAAGTGAAATTTTCTGATTTATGGGTAGGAGATCGTTTTTATGTTGGAAAACGGCTATGGACTAAGTTAGACCATAGAACAGCTCGTCAACATTCTGAACAATCTATATCTCTAAATGAGAGTGGGTATGGTTATATCGGGGATACAATTTGTTCTTTCGAACTAGAAGACAAAGTAAATTATGATCCTGTCTAACTTATGTGTAGCAGATAGTTTTGGTTAAACAACATTAAGGAGACAGACATGAGACGAACGGTTGTATGGACTTTTCTTGTAATTCTTGGATTAGTGGCTTTTGTCACCCTTGTAAACATTGTGACCGCTCCGATGGGTGTTGTCAATAAGGTAGTGACCCCAGATAATATTGTTACGTCATATGAGAGATTTTATGACCAGCTAGTCGCTTTTGAAGCGAAAACACAGCAGATTAAAGGCCATAAACAGATGATGGCAGAAGCTGACAGAACTGACAAGAATGAAATGCACCGACTTCGTATCGAGCTTTCCGGTATGCAGCAGGCTTGTCGTACTCTTGCGGGTGAGTACAATGCAAATTCTCAGAAGCTGACCACAGCATCGTTCAAGGGGCGGACACTTCCGGTGACCCTAGATTCTAATTTGTGTGAGTGATTTTAACGATAACTTTAAGGAGACAGAAAAATGCGTTACTCGATTTTTGCAGCGTTAGCCTTTTTAGGTCTATTGTTTACCGCGTGTGGACAGCAACCAACAACTCGTTCGATACAGGCACAGAAAGCGGCAGAAGCCGCTAATAGTTTAACTTTCACCGATAATACCGAGATCGATAATATCAAGCGAAGACTTACTCTCACCAGCAAGCCGGGTATCATTGGCTATGCGTTATTGTTGAATGAAGCAGGACAGCCTATCTATTACACGACTGTAAAAGGTAAGATTACCAGTGGCGGTAAAAGACTTACTAATCCTCAAGTATGGTATAGGAATGATGGATATGGACCTGGACCTTCGGATGAGGGTACGTATGGAAATAGCGGTGAGTACATTTATTTCTGGGATGCAAATGATCAGTATTTTCAATGGAATGGGAAATACCTGTATTCTAATAACCCATTCCGTCTTCGCATTGATCCTCTTGTAATAAATGTGGGTAAAGAATCAAAATAAAAGATTCTATTATGCGCGCTTTTCTTCATAATCCTTGTTATTATAGGATATGTGACGAGTAGGTTGATGAATATTTTACCCGGTGTTAGAACCAGCTTTGCGATCTTCTCCCGGAGGGTTACATGTAACCCTGACTTCTGACTGAGTTGTAACAGTCAGTCAGACTGTATCTCTGGTGTACAGTCTGATGATAAATCAGATCCTACTTAGGAAGCTGTAGCCAGATATGGAGGGTAAATTAGTCAGGCGACTAACGCGGTCTGCTAAACCGTTGGCTCCGAAAGGAGTGCGTTTCGAGTACGCTGCCCTTCGCCATTATGGAAGATACAGCATTTGGTAATGCAATCAGCTTTGAAAACTGACGGGTCTGAAAGGACTGAAGTTCAATTCTTCTATCTTCCGCCAATACAAATATTTAGGTACATACATGAAAACTCTCGAAGACTTTAGACAAGAATTACAAGAAATAGAATCTAGGTTAGAGGCTTTGGATAAAGAAAAGTCTGAACTAGAAGCCAAAAGACGTCAAAAGATAATTGAAAGACTGGTAAAAAGTAATATATTAAGTCAGTTGCAATGGTCTTTTTCCGAACCTCAATATTTAGAGCTGATAGAACCTTCTACAGATGAAGAATGTAATGCCAAAAAAGAATTAGATGGGGCAACCTGGACTAGCTATCATTGTAGAGATGGTCTAGAAGACGGTGTTTATATTCGGCATGGTGATGGAGAAGTATCCTTATATTTTGATACTTTTGAACGGTTATTAACCTTTGTACGTACACAAAATATACAAAATATCCGTTTTGACTCTTTGGAAGAAGAGCAAAGAAGGTCTCAAAGAAAATCTCAAGATCTTATCGTTAAAATACAAGGTTTAAGGAACACTTTTAATACGATGTGAGGTTATGTCCTTTTATGCCAGATATAAAAAGATATGATGAAAACACTGTAATACTGATATGTTCTTACTGCTCTTTTAAAGCCCACTCTCGTTATCCTCAATCTCTAGAAGACAAACATGGAATACCTACTGCTTTTTATTGTCGCTGGTGCAATATCCAATATGTATTAGAAGGAAATGAATATTTCCCACTCTGCCCAACCCGTTTAGATTTATTGTTTTTGAATTGAACCTGTTTAATAACATGTCACCCCCTGTAATACCTTCTTAGGACTCATTTCCAAAACACCTGTAGATCTACTCTAATGTTATGTTGTCTATAGAATTGATTTATTGGTGAATGGCTATATGTGGGGCTTAAACCTTTTAGAAAGAAAACATGAGTATTGAGACCAATCTAAATAGGATGCAAATACTGTTAGAAGAATATGGCACATATTGGGGAGAAGTGATAAAGGATGATTATGGATGTTTATTATCTAGATGTCCTAATTGTTTATATATGATACGTGTTGTGGGTAAATGGTTTGCTGAACATGACATAGACGGGTTAGAACCAAATTGCGAAGAATATTTCTCAGGACAAAACGTTGAAGGTGTAGGTCACATACAATGTCTCCTTACCTTGGCAGATAGAAACAAATTACCTAAGAGTTTAAGATTATGAGCAAAACAATCAATTTTTATTCTACTACTGGACTTTATGGGTCATTTTCGAATTTTTCCAGACATCAAATCATCTTGGACCGTAAAGTCTATAAGACTTCGGAACATTATTTCCAAGCCAAGAAATTTGAAGGTACTCCTCATGAAGAAAAAGTACGTGTAGCGTCAGGCCCTGGACAAGCCGCGTCTATGG
>Ga0208375_1002187_pt1 | contig 19065 bp, 25 predicted proteins | sample RifOxyD1_FD_184038 | JGI IMG/M metagenome (GOLD analysis project Ga0208375, IMG submission 184038) | Soil microbial communities from Rifle, Colorado - Rifle Oxygen_injection D1 (SPAdes) | ecosystem: Environmental > Terrestrial > Deep subsurface > Rock core/Sediment | place: Rifle, Colorado... | reverse complement strand
GAAAAAACGGGCCATTTGAAAAGAGGAAAAGGTGGAAAAGATAGGATGATTCTCTTATCCAGGAAAGTAGTTGAAAATCTTCAAAGGTGGCCTAAAAAGGGAGAATATATATTTTCTAGCAGAAATTATCACATCTCCACAAGAACATTGCAAAGAGATGTTAAAAAACTATTAAAAAACATAACTAACAAAGATGTTTATCCTCACTTATTAAGACATAGTTTTGCAACACATTTATTAGAAGATGGCTATGATTTAAGGATAATTCAAGAATTGTTAGCTCATGAGAATTTAGAAACTACTCAGATTTACACAAAAGTTTCAACTAAAACCTTGAAAGGAGTAAAGAGTCCTAGAGATTAAGAAAATGAGAACGTAATGTTTTATTGTAAGACATTAATCCCAAATTATTTGAAGGAATATTTTGGGAAATTAATTAATTTTCGTTTTCTCAATCTTTTCCTCTCGATTAAAGGGTTGATATTCATTAAAGCATTTAATACAAAATTCAACTAATTTATCTGCTAGTATCCTATTCTTATTCACTTTCAACTTCTTCGCTTTACTATCACCTTTAAACAAATAAATGTCTAATAATTCACCGTCTTCTGTAAGGATCTCCCAGTTATTCCTATTAATGAGGGCAAGAGTTTGTCCATCAGAATTAACATAATCCACCCAATAACTCTTATTTTTATGCATAATCTCAAATGTTTTTTGGATCGTTGTTTGTTCAATTTCCATAAAATAAATAAGTCCAAGAAATATATAAAGATAATCATAAAAACATTTATTAGCTTCCTGTTTTAAAGATAAATTATGCAATTATCTTTGTATAAAAACGAAATTTTTAATCAGTATAAAAGTAACTCCCAAATTGCAAGGGTATTATCTGAAAATTGGTTCCATTCTGAAATGTATTGCCCCTGTTGCTTAAATACAAATATCGAGAATTATCCCAACAATCAGAAGGCAACAGATTTCTTCTGCTCAAATTGCAGAAATGAGTTTCAAACAAAATGTTCCAACAAGAAATTTACAAGAAAGGTTTTGGATGGGGAGTTCAATACTATGATGAACTTCATCAATTCAAATAAATCTCCAAATTTATTCTTAATGCAATACTCAAATCAAGATTGGTTTGTTAAGAACCTATTTCTAATTCCAAAATTTTTTATTGTCCCTTCAATAATTGAGAAGCGGAAGCCCCTATCTACAGATGCAAGAAGGGCTGGTTGGATCGGATGCAATTTTCTTTTAGATAATCTCCCCGAGGAAGGAAAAATAGCCATCATCAAGGATGAAAAAATAATTGAGAAAGAATTAGTTAATAAAAAATGGGCAAGGATGATCTTTTTAAATAACTATAATTCCTCTATTAGGGGTTGGACATCAGACGTTCTAAAATGTATCAATAAAATATCAAAAGAAGAATTCGTGATTAAAGATATCTACGAGTTCAAAAACTATTTACAAAGACTACATCCAAATAACAAACATATCGAAGCAAAAATCCGGCAACAACTACAGATTTTAAGGAATAATAATCTAATTGAGTTCACATCCAAGGGAGTTTATAAAATTAAATCGCGAATGTAACAAAGAAACTACAAAAACAGACCAAAGAAATTTTCTTTAGGTGCTTACAAACCAGATAAAGAACACAAAGAAGTTGATAAAGAAGACTTAAAGGAACTGCTATCGATGTGGACTAATCATAAGGAAAAAAAGAAATAAAAACCATTAAATCCCCAAATTCTATGATATTGCTATGTCAAAATGTACAAAATGTAGGTTCTATACAAAATACAACAATGGACTATGCACAAGGTGTCATTCTAAAAAACATAAAAGCGATTCATCAATTAAAGGGAGACTAGCTGAAACTATAGTCGAAGAAATGTTTATTGCAATGGGATATGATGTGTTTAGGTTTGGAATGGAAAACACATTACCTGGTTTTGCAAACAGACATCTTCCTAAACAAGGAGAGATAGCTAGTCATGTGCGAAAGATGCCAGATTTTATTACCGTTAAAGGTTCCCAAATTGCTTTCATTGAAGTAAAATACAGGACTAATGGTAAATTTGATTTTAGAGAGCATTACTCGGAAAAAGGAGGATACCCTACCCTAAGGCCTATTTTATACTTGTGACTCCTAAACATATAAAGATACAAAAAGCTGAAGAGTTAGCAAAGGGGGAAAACTTTGTTTATCTAAATAAATTTCCTGACTTTGAAACTGAAAGAGAAACAATCTTAAAACATATAGAATTCTGTAAAAAATTCTTTGGAAATTGTTAACCTTTCTCCAGGTCTATCATATGAAGGCATACTTAATATTCCCATTAAAATCCAATCTAAACCCTGTTTAAAAAGACTATTAAAAAAGAAAATATATTTTAGAATAAACAAAAACATTTATATACATGTATATCTAAGTATATCATGGAAGATACATTTTTTGAAGGGAAACCAATTTTCATAACAACTCACGCTATTAAGAGAGCAAGAAAAAGAAATGTAGCTTACCCAGATCAAGTATTTTCAACAATAAAAACTGGAACAGTAAAAAGATTCGGTAAAAATCTAATAAAATTCATTAAGAAATCAAAAAAAGGCTCGATAATATGTATTGGAGAAGACATAGGCCAAGTGATTATAATAAAAACAGTTGAGAGAGGAAATTAAAATGAAATGTCCGACATGTAATAAAGGAAAATTAGAAAAAATAACAGACAAAATTAAAGAAGATAATGTAGAGTATGAAGCTTATAGATGTAGTTCTTGTAAAGAAGAAATAATGGACATGAAGCAATTAGGAAGCTTAGCAAAGAGATATAGAGATTTAAGACAGGCAAAAGCAGTAACGTTTGCAAAATGGGGGAATAGTATAGCAGTAAGGATTCCAAATGAAATAGCAAAAGAATACAGCATAAAATCAGGAAAGCAAGGTCTGATTACTAAGGATAAAAATGGAATAAAAATTATAACTTCTTAAAGGAGGTTTAAATTCACATTAAAAACACACAACTCTATCTAAGCACCACTCTTTTTATTAAAATCTCTTTCTCTCCTTCTCAGAACATATTCAGAACCCATCATTAAAATTAACCCGCCCCCAATTGATAGAACTGCTTTAACACCATCCCTCAGAAATTATTAAAATCTATCCTTAAAAATAGTTATTTTTCTAAGAAGTAACTAGCAACAGCTAGTGTAGGGAGTACATATTTAGCAAAGTAAAGTGCAGTTTCAACAGCATAAGACATTCCCTTATCAGATTCACTTCTTTCCCTAAATTCAACATGAGCATCATGCCATTTCCTATCCCCAGAAACAGGTACAATAAACGTTATAATATCTGATAGTTCAGCCACATAAAATCTCATTTCAAGATACTTTTAAACTTTTCTAAATAAAAAAAAGAAGCTTTACTTTTGAAAAGCTTCATAAATCATATACGATGCTGCTAGACCAACTAACCCATACACTAGCCTTTCTAACCAAGAAACTAATCCAAAGATTACGTTAACCAAATTAAAATCCAAAAGGCCAGCTAATTCCCAGTTCAGTCCTCCAACAACAACTAAAACTAGTGCTATCCAGCTTACTATGTTTTTTCAGCCATAATATCACCTCTAAGAATACATTATTTTTTTATTATATAAACTTTAATCTATACCTAAGATAAACACATTATCTTTAAAACAAGTTTCTACAGCATTTATCGCCCTATAAGCATCTCCAAGAACATTCAGTAAATTGACAGAATCAGCAGCATGTCTTCTCATATCTTCTGTTAATTGAGAAATTTCTCCTCTTCTTACAAACAACCAATGTAGTAAACCATCAGATAATCCCTCACCAAACCAACCTCTGTCTTTAATATCAATAAATCCTTCTTCTATCCCTCTTAAATACTGATATGCATTTTTCAATGGTTTATAGGTATCATGATCACTCAATCTTAAAATTATATTACCATCATAAGCTAAATCTCCAAGACTTCTTCTTAATCTAGATGCTTCTTTCCTGCCTTTGCTCCATCTAGGTCTAGTATTACCGGAAGCAATTTGAACAGCATCTCTTAATGCAGTAAAGTACGCTTTCTGTAAATCAGGATTATCAGAAAAAACATAACTTCTAAATCTTTCATTTAATCTTAAACATTCATTCTCATCTAGTCCAATTTCAGGATGATGTTCATGTAGACTTCTTATAATGTAAGACCCATCCTCAACAATATCCGTTCCAAAATTGTTTAAATACCTAGAAGATACAAGATGCTCTTGTAATGGTATTCTTCCCCCTCCCACAGTAATCCCGAGAGAAAAAGCTGACTCTGTTCCCCTTAGCACTTCAACTACTTTCTCTAATTCATAAAGAAAATCCATATTGGCAACCCTTGCCACTAATTCACTATCTGAAGCTGTATACATTTTTATCCCTTATAAAGCAATATAAAATAAATTTTTAAACCTATCTAAACAATTTCAAAAACCAAATCCCGCGAGGAGGAAAAGATTATACTCCTCCATTTACAATATATTTAAATACTTGTAAACACTATGTCTCGTCGGTAAAGCCTTAAAAAGGGGGTGAAAAGAAATGGGACAAATATTAGTAAAAAATGCAGTAGAAAGAAAACCTGGCTATCTATACTATAGGTTTTTAACAACTATGTTTAAACCGGTGCAGTGGATGGTAAAGGTAACGTGTGTTCAGCTAAAATGGCACGCGGTGGAAAAAAGAAGAAAAAATCTTCTGCAAAGAAAACCACAAAAAGGAGACGTTAAGTCTTCTTTCTTTTTATTTTCTTTTTCTTAAAGCTTCATAGAAAATCCAGCAATGCTGTTATACCTATCAAGATATCCTGCAGCACTTTTATTATGTTTAAATTCAGAAATCTTATCATTTATTCTTCTAAAGAAATATACAAGTTTTTTTTCCACATTTTCCTCATCTTCTATGTCAACCCTGGAGAATGTGTCTAAGGTAGAATTATCCCAGACTTCAACTTTCTGCTTATTCATATTCTTCAATTCATTTAGGATATCAGCAACAGCCACATCCATTCTTTTTACAGATCCTTTCCTTGAGAATACCTTAGGAGTTTCTCCAACATTGCAATTGAGTTCATACTCAAAGTAGTCAGTCATCCTGTCATATTTTGTTAATTTTATACTAACCAGTTCTACTTTTCCAAAATTCATAGAATAAGTAAAATAGAGGGTATATTTAAAATTTACTTATAAATCAATACCCTTTTAAATCAAATTTACAATTCACGAAGATATGGGCTCGTAGCTCAGCTTGGTGGAGCGACTGTCTAAAAAGGTCGAAGCTCTTAACCATCAAGAGAGTGACCAGTAGGTCGGGGGTTCAAATCCCTCCGGGCCCATTCATTTATTCCCCTCTCAAAACATCTATCATAGAATAGACCTTTCCTTTTTCTCCAGCTTCAACTTTCCTTTGAAGAAATTTTAAGGCATCTATTGTTCCTTCTGCATAAACTCTTCTTCCATTTACATTATGTTCGAAATGAAGTTCTACATCTTCATGTTTAGATTTTAAAACATAACCGTGCCATCCATGTCCTCCAAGATGTTCTTTTGGAACTCCCATTAGGTGTTCTTGAACAACTGGGTCTCTAAACCTTCTTATATCCTCTACTGCAAAAGGAACTCCCAATGTATTAAAATAAGCAACCATAGCCTTAGCTGTTCCACTTGTATCCTTTTTGCCTGCCTGATGACTTTCTTCAACTTCTAATGTATATCCTTCAAAAGCTCCAGGAAAAGTATTTGCAGCATAAGCAAACATTGCCTGCAAAGCAACAATTTGTTTAGCCATATTCGGAGCAACAACCGCAACAATATCAGAATCTCTTACTCTTGCTTCTAAAGCAGCTCTATCTCCTCCAGTAGTACCCATAACAAAAGGTAATCCCTGTCTACAATAAAAATCAGCATTCCCATTAACTACTTCTGGAGTAGTATAATCAACAGATAAAATAGTTCTTCCTTCATATACTTCTTTTAACCTTCCTATTTCCTCTTCTCTCTGATCTGGTCTTATAGGTTCTACATCTCTGTAAGCTCCAACAGCAATTCCTGCTGTTTGATTACTGGATGTAAGAGAATATCTCACTAAATCAAATTCACTATACCCATCAGAAGAAAATAACCCAGATTTTATTAGGGCAGCAACTTCCATCGCCATCTTTCCCGGTAAACCATTAACCATAACCTTTGTTCCCATTTTATATCCTCCGCAAAATCAAATAAGAATTAATAATCCAAAAAACATTTAAATCTAATCTTTAAATTTCTTATCAAACTTTTCTTTGCATTTCTCTTCTTTCCAGAAAACTACATGGCTCGCCCTCTTATCAAATAAAGAAATAGCAATTTCAGTTGTTTTATCAGAACCAACCTCTTTTGCATCTTTTAAACACTGTTTCATCAATTCAATGTTTTCCCTTCTCGCTTTCTCTTCTATCTCTTTTTCTTCTTTTTCAGTCAAACTTATTTCTTCCCAGACAGAATAACTGCTTCCTTTTATCTGCCTAGGAAAAGCTTTGCTAAAAACCATCTTAAATTAGAATATCTTTTATTCTGGAGATATGCTCTGCAACTCTCTCCCCGTTATCAGTCAAATTTATTGACTTTATCCTTCCTTGCTTCTCAAATGAAACAAGTTTTGCCTTTTCCATTTCCTGCAGTATTTTTACAGCATGGGAATAAGTACAATCAACCTCTTTGGCTAGAACGCTTCCATATCTGCTCTTGCCGCCTTTTCTCAAAGCAACAAGAATCATGGCAGGCTTCTTTCTAAAAAACACTTCGAATATTTCATCCTTTTTCTTTGCCAATTTTTCATAACCCCCGTCTATTTGTAATACCGATTAATATTTAAAGGTTTCTTCAGAAAATATATATTTAAAGCAATATATTTAAAACGTTATCGTTTAAACAGGGATAAAACAGCAGATTTTTATATAAACTCTTCCTTATTTTTTCTTGATGTTAGATATTAGATTCATAAAAGAAAATGCAGAATTAATAAAAACTAATCTAAAGAAAAAAGCGCAGCAGGATAAATTTAAGGTTGTAGATGAAATAATAGCAGGTTATGAGACTTCTTTAAAATTAAAACAGCAATCAGAGGAATTAAGAAGAAAGAGAAATGAATTATCTTTAAAAGTAAATGAATTAGTAAAACAAAAGAAAGATGTTAAAACAGTTATAAAAGAAGTAAAAGACATCCCTGAAAAAATAAAAGAGTTAGAAGAAAAAAAAGAAAAAATAGATTCTAATTTAAAGCAATTAGCCTACAATATTCCAAACATACTGCATTCTTCTGTTCCTTTAGGAAAAGACGCAACAGAAAATAAAGTTCTAAAAAAAGTAGGAAAGATTCCAAAATTTAAATTTCCAATAAAGAACCATGTTGAATTAGGAGAATCATTAAACTTATTTGATTTTGACGCATCAGCAAGAATTTCTGGAAATGGTTTCTATTATCTAAAAGGAGAATTAGCATTATTAAACCAGGCATTAATAAGATATGCGATTGATTTTATGAGCAAAAAGAATTATTTGTACATAGAGCCTCCTTTAATGGTTAACAGAAGAATAGAAGAAGCTAAGGGAGATTTTACTGCATTTGAAAAAGCATTATATAAAATTGAAAATGAAGATCATTTCTTAATTCCAACAGCAGAAGATGCAATCTTAGGCATGCTAGCAGACCAGACTATCCCCGAAGATAAACTGCCATTAAAATTCTTTGCATATTCAATGTCTTTCAGAAAAGAAATTGGTTCTCATGGCATTAACGAAAAAGGATTATGGAGAACGCATCAGTTCAATAAAGTAGAGCAGTTCATTTTCTGTCATCCAAAAGATTCATGGAAATACTATGAAGAATTAAGGAAAAATTCAGAGGAATTATATAAAAAATTAAAACTCCCTTATAGATTATTAGAATGCTGCTCAGGAGATTTAGGGGACTGGAAAGCTAAGTCAGAAGATATTGAAGTCTATAGACCAACAATAAAAGAATACGGAGAAGTTGGTTCATTAAGTAATTGCACAGATTTCCAGGCAAGGGATTTAAACATAAAATTATTAACGAAGAAAGGAGAAAAATTAGTAATGCATACTCTAAACAACACCGCAATTGCAACTTCTCGCGCTTTAGTTGTCATAATGGAAAATTACCAGCAGAAAGATGGCTCAATAAAAGTTCCAACTGTCTTGCAAAAATATACTGGATTTAAAGTAATAAAAGCTAAAAAGTAGATATATCTCACTACAATAATACTTTTAAAATAATAATTCTTTCAACTTTTATGGGGGGAAAATGGGTTAGAGTATCAGATCCAAGAACAGATTGGAGTAGTGAGTATTCAATAGGCTTTTTACCAAGAGAAATAAGAAATTTATTCAGAGAGCGTGCTGATTCACTTTATTATGATTTAAAATCTAACCATCTAGAAGTAATACTTGTCCCTGCACCAGAACCCAGATACCAAGGGCATATGATACGCACGGTCGTATCCAAAAATCCCACTTGGTATCAGGAATTAAATAGAACAAAACCTAGTCCTGTCAGAAGACCACATTCATTAAGGGCATTGGACAGGATAAGAAATATAAGAGACCCAGAATTATCCTTAAAGCCTAAAGGAGCAATAAGGCAAAACTATACCTATGTCACGTTATACAGAGAGATTATATTTGAAATGTTAGTTTTCGGTTACGGAGAAGATGGTTTATATGTTCCTGCAGAACAAAGAACACAAGAATTTTTCGGAGTAGAAGGAATTGAAGAGGTATTAGAACCTCCTTTTTAAAATGGCAAAATCAAAATTTGATCATAACTCACAAGGAGAGCAGGGACAGACCTACGCAGCTAGAGTTTTTGACATGGCAGAAGTTCCAGATGGAAAAAGAATGCCCGATTTAATGTCGAGACATGACAGATTTAATCCAAGATTATTACTAGAGGTAAAAACTTCAGAACGGGGGCAAAGGGCAAAGTTAAGAAGAAGAATTCAATTGCATCAATCAACCTATATAGTTGATGAACCTCCATTAATTTTTGATTCTCCATTCAAATAGAAACCTTTTTTAATAGATAATCCATTCCAAAAATATGAGAGACTCAGATGATGATTATGGTGAAAGCTCTGAAAGCCTAGATGAAGATATTTACACAGAAGAAGGAAGAGAAGCAGCAGAAGATGATGATGAAATTTCTGCAGAAGAAGCAGGTTTCATGGAAGGTTATGAGAAAGGAGAAAAATTAGCAAAGTGTAAAACCTGTCGTAAGGTAATTTCAGATGATCCTGATGAAGTCATTGAAGAGGAATATAACAATAAAATTTACAGGTTCTGCTCTCAAAAATGCGTGGATGCGTTTAATAGAAAACACAGTAAAGGTTAATTCTTACAGTCAGTACATACCCCTTTAGAATAGTGTGAATTGCATACATTTCTGCCGCATAATCTGCATACATTCTGAGCTAATTTTAACCCGCAAATTGCACAAGGAACCAGTATTTTTCCCATTTCAATACCTTTTTAAAGCATTTTTCTTTAAATACTTTATGAAAATTTTAGCCGCATCAGATATTCATGGAGATATTAAGCTAGCTGAAGCTCTAGCAGATAAGGCAGAAAAAGAAAACGTAGACTTAGTTGTCTTATGTGGGGATCTAACTTACGCAGAATTATCCACAAAAGGAATTATTGGTCCTTTCAAAAAAAAGAACAAGAAAGTCTTGTTAATTCCTGGAAACCATGAAACAAATGCAACAGCAGATTTTCTTGCTGAAATGTACGATTCAACTAACCTGCATGGCTATTCATTAAAATACAAAGATGTAGCTTTCTTTGGCTGCGGCTCAGCAAACATAGGTGCTTTTCAGTTGTCCGAAGAGGAAATATTTAACACCTTAAAAAAAGGATTCAAATACACGAAAGATGCAAGAAAAAAAATAATGGTTACGCATGTCCATCCTTCAGAATCATTAATTGAAAAATTCACATCACATTTCCCTGGAAGTAAGGGAGTTACAAAAGCTATAAAGGAAATGAAGCCTGATTTATTATTATGCGGCCATGTTCATGAAGCAGAGGGCATAGAAGACAGGATAGGCTCAACAAGAGTGTTGAATGTTGGAAGAAATGGCAAAATTCTTGAAATCTAAAGGTTTAAAAAATCATATTAAGGAATTCTTCTTATGTCAACAGAATTAATAATAACAGAAAAACCCTCACAATCTTTAAAGATAGCTGAAGCTCTGGCAGATAAAAAACCTGTAAAGAAAACAGAGAAAGGTGTTTCTTATTACGAATTAAAACATAAAGGAAAGGATATTCTTGTTGGCTGTGCAGTAGGTCATATTTTTAATCTAAAAGAAAAGAAATCAAACGGCTGGACTTATCCAACTTATGATTATGAATGGCAGCCATCTCATAAAATATCAAAAAGCGCCGAGTTTACTAAAAAATACTTGGATATTCTAAAAAAATTATCAAAACAAGCAGATAGCTTCACAGTTGCCTGTGATTATGATCTTGAAGGAAGTTTAATAGGCTATAATGTCATCAGATTTGTTTGCAATAAAAAAGACGGTAAAAGAATGAAGTTCTCAACATTGACAAAAGATGAATTAATAGCTTCTTATGAAAAAGCATACAAGCATTTAGATTTCCCTTTAATTGAATCTGGAGAAGCAAGGCATGTAATAGACTGGATATTTGGAATAAACCTTTCAAGAGCCTTAACTTTATCAATAAAGAATGCAACTAAAAGATTCAAGATAATGTCAACAGGAAGAGTTCAGGGTCCTGCATTAAAAACCTTAGTAGAAAGAGAATTAGAAATAAAAAGTTTTAAACCAGAACCCTTCTGGGAGCTTGAATCAATAGGAGAGATAAATGCAAAACACAAGAACGGAAGTTTCTGGAAGGAAAAAGAAGTAAATGATATATATAAAAATATTAAGAATGAAAAAAAAGCATTAATAGATTCAATAAAGAAATCAGAGTTTCCTCAATCACCACCTTCTCCATTTGACTTAACTTCTTTGCAACTAGAAGCATACAGGGCATTAAAAATAAATCCAAAGGAAACTTTAGAAATAGCCCAGGAATTATACTCAGCTTCATACATTTCATATCCAAGAACAAGCTCAGACCAATTACCTCCATCAATAAATATAAAGAAAATATTAACAGATTTGTCAAAACAAAAAGAATACAAGGAATTATGTCTTGAATTATTAAAAGAAAATAAATTAATTCCTAATAACGGGAAGAAATCTGATCCTGCTCATCCTGCAATACATCCAACAGGAGAAACCCCGAAGAAACTGGGAGAGAGACAAAAGAAAATTTATGATTTAGTTGTCAGAAGAATTCTCGCTTCATTGTCAGATCCTGCAAAAAGAGAAACACAGACTATAGAATTAAAAATAAAAGATGAAATTTTCACAACAAAAGGAACAAGGACAATAGAACCAGGATGGCATAAATTCTACGGAAGATTTAATCCAAACAAGGATGAAGAGCTTCCAAAATTAAAAGAGAAGCAGGAAATAAAAATAAAAAAAATTGATTTATTATCAAAAGAAACACAACCCCCAAAAAGGTACACACCAGCTTCAATAATAAAAGAATTAGAGAAAAGAGAATTAGGAACAAAAGCTACAAGGTCTGCAATAATTGAATCATTATACACAAGAAATTATGTTAAAGACCAGTCATTAGAAGTTACAAATCTCGGATTAAAAACTATAGAAACCCTAAACAAATACTGCCCTGAAATATTAGATGAAAAATTAACAAGAGATCTGGAAACGGATATGGAAAAAATAAGAGAGGAGAAAGAGACAAAAGAAAAAGTTATAGAGTCAGCAAAAAAAGATTTAGATAAAATATTGAAACATTTCAAGGAAAATGAATTAAAAATAGGGAAAGAATTATCAGAAGCCAATCAGGAAACATTAGAGAAAGAATCTGTTATTGGTAAATGTCAAAAATGTAAAGAACATGATTTGAAAATTATGTATTCAAGAAGATTTAAGTCATACTTTGTTGCATGCTCAGGCTATCCAAAATGTAAAACAACTTTCTCTTTGCCAAGCTATTCATTGCCTAAGCCAACAGATAAATTATGTGAAGAATGCAAAAGCCCTATCGTTCTCATGATAAGAAAAGGGAAAAGGCCGTATGATTACTGCATAAACAAGCAATGCCCTAAAAAACAAGAATGGATAAAACAGCAGCAGGAACTGGCTAAGAAATCAGAGTAATCCCCTTATTATCTATTTTAAATTCAATAATTTCTTCTTTAGGTTTTTCTTTTATAATTTTTCTTGGATTTTTTTCCATCTTCATAACAACACTGCTCCAGTTTCTCAGCATATTCCCTCCAACAACCTGAATCTTATTTGTGGTTATATTAGAATAAACTTGATTTGATATAATAACCTTTACATCCCTATTGAATAATTCTTTTAAAATTTTCAGCTGCTTGTCTATTTTTTTGTTAGCATCATAAGAATCTTCTTTTACTCTTTCTCTGTAATGCATGCCTATAGTATCAACAATCACAAGATCAACTTTTTTCACATTTTTAATAGTATCAAATACCTTACACTGTTCATCAAAATTAGAAACTCTGGCTAAATTAATATTATTTAACCTTTCCTTATAATCCTCGGGGTATATCTGCTTAAACCTTTCTAAAGAAAACCCATTCTCTGTATCAATAAAAACTACCTTGCTCTTTATAGCTTTCTCCCCAGCAATCTGCAGGCACAAAGTAGTTTTTCCAGTAGCGCTCTCTCCATATACCAGGTTTATTCCTGAATCCAGACCTAAAACAGATTCAAACATAATTATTATATAACTAAAATCCTTAAAAAATGATAGGCAAATTTAAATATATAAAAAAATCTGCTTTATAATGGAATGAAGAAGGTAATAGAGTTAAAAGAGGTGTGGAAAATCTACCAGGTAGGAGAAGTAGAGATAAAGGCTTTAAGAGGTTTGAACTTATCTGTAAGGGAAGGCGAATTCTTGGCAATTTTAGGAACATCAGGTTCTGGAAAAAGCACCTGTGTAAATCATATAGGATGTCTAGACACACCAACAAGAGGAGAAATATTATTAGATGGCCAGAACATAGCGCATTTACATGAGTCTACATTAGCCAACATAAGAGGTAAGAAAATCGGTTTTATATTTCAATCATTTAATTTAATCCCTTCTATGTCTGCATTTCAGAATGTTATGCTTCCAATGATCTTTCAGGGCGTTACAAAAGAAAAAAGAATAAACAGGTCTAAAGAGTTATTAACATTAGTTGGGCTAGGAGACAGAATGCAAAACAGGCCAACACAATTATCAGGAGGACAGCAGCAAAGAGTTGCTATAGCAAGAGCTCTTGCAAATGACCCTGAAGTTATTTTAGCAGATGAGCCAACAGGAAACTTAGATTCAAAAACAGAAAAAGATATAATGGATTTATTAAGTAATTTGCATAAAAAAGAAAACAAAACAATTGTCATGATTACCCACAATGAAAAATTAGCTAAATACGCTCAAAGAGTTGTTCATTTAATAGATGGGAGAATAGGCTCATGAAAAAATTAATATTATTAATAATTTTAATGCTCTCAGGAATAGTTGCAGTATCTGCAGAAGATAGTATTGCAAATTTCCCGCAAAATCTAATAAAAATAACTTTAATCAGCCAGAATCCTAATCCTGTAAAGCCAGGTGAGAGTGTGGATTTAAGATTAAGAATAGAAGCCCCATCAACAAAAGCAAGGACTAATAATCTCAAAAATTTAAGAATAACAATGCTTGAATCTTCTCCTTTTACTATTGAAGATGAAGAAACAAGGTATATAGGAGTATTAAAAGAAAGTGAAGCAGTAGATGTTATTTACAGACTAGGTGTAGCTTCAGATTCTCCAGACGGGCAAAGCAGAATTAAATTCAAATACTCAAGTGAGGAATTCCCTGAAGTATACAGCGAAGGCTACATCAGTGTAGATATAAGATCAGTTGAATCCACATTAGCAGTTGCATCAATTTCAACATCACCGGATACAATCGGGCCAGGGCAGAAAACAGAATTAAACTTAACTTTAAAGAATTCAGCATCATCTTCAATGAGGGATATCTCTGTCATGCTTGATCTTAAGAATGCTCCATTTTCCCCATTAGAAACCACAGCAGAAAAAAGAATAAGGTTGTTAAGTCCTGGAGAAGAAGCAAGTGTATATTTCAGTTTAATTGCAGACACAGATGCTGAATCAAAGCCGTATAAGCTGCCTTTAATCTTAAACTTCCTTGATGATCAAAACACTAAGTTCAATAAAAATGATACAATTGGTTTATTGATATATTCAAAGCCAGATTTAGACCTTAACATAGAAGACTCAGAGATAATATCTCCAGGACAAACAGGAGAAGTCACAATCTCTGTAAGTAATATTGGCCCGTCTGAGGTAAAATTCATAAGTTTAAATCTTCTGGAATCTGAAGATTATGATATAATTTCTACTAGCAAGAATTACATGGGCAATCTGGATCCAGATGATTTCCAGACAGCATCATTTAAAATACATGTAAATAGCAAGAATCCAAAATTAAATTTTGAATTAAACTATAAAGATTCTTATAACAAAGATTTCACATCACAATATGCTCTTCCATTAAAAGTCTACTCTAAGAGCAAAGCAGCAACCTATGGTCTTGTTAAATCAAATGGAGGAATTCTAACTTTAATAATGTACATCCTGATAATCCTTTTCGCATATTACACATTCAGGGGCTGGAGACGCGAAAAAAGCATAGACTTCGGATTGAGATATGGAATAAAACAGACAATAAGGAAGGTTCTGAGATTTATCTTATGGTTCAGAATAAAGAATCTAAAGCATATTCCTGACAAGATTAAACAATTCCTTAAAGAATGATAAATGACTATCTGCACTTCGCTGTCAGCAATATCCTTCATCGTAAACTCAGGAGTTGGCTGACAGTTCTTGGTATAATTATTGGTGTAGCTGCAATTATAGCATTAATTTCTGTTTCTCAGGGATTAAAGGGAAGTATTGAAGAGCAATTCTCAACTTTTGGAGCAGACAGAATTTTGATTTCTGCGCAAGGCTTTCAAGGTCCAGGTTCTGCTTCTAAAGGACTAACAGAAAAAGATGTAGATACAATAAAAAAATTATCAGAATTCAAATATGTATCTCCCTCAGTTTTCACAACTGCAGAAGTAGAGTATTCTAATGAAGTAAAGTTTACATCTGTACAAGGTCTGCCAGCAGAAGATTATACTGAAGCATTCAAGGATGTAGGTCTTGAGATAGAAGAAGGAAGAATGATAAGGCCCGGAGAAAAAAAAGTAGCATTGATCGGGCATAGAGTATCAAATGTCATGTTCGATAAAAAAATAAGATTAAGAAGCAAGATAGACATTAATGGAGAGGAATTCACAGTTATAGGGATTCTTAAAGAAATAGGAAATGCCCAAGATGATAATTCAATTAATATTCCAATAGATGCATATAGGGATGCTTTCAATGAACCAGATCATGTTGATATTATCATTGCTCAGGCAAAAGAAGGTATTGATATCTCGGAATTGCAGGAAAAAGTAGAGAGAGAATTAAAAAAAGCAAGAGATGATGAAAATTATCAGGTATTAACCGCAGAACAAATAGCTCAACAAATAAATAACATTCTTGGCGTTGTTCAAGTTGTATTAATAGGAATTGCAGCTATTTCTTTAGTTGTTGGCGGAATTGGTATAATGAATTCTATGTATACGAGTGTCTTGGAAAGAACGAAAGAAATAGGAATAATGAAAAGCATTGGAGCGCAGAACAAAAACATCTTAACAATCTTCTTGATGGAATCTGGCTTGCTTGGTTTATTCGGTGGAACTTTTGGTGTTGGAATTGGAATTGGAATTGGACAAATAGTTACAATAGCTGCTAAACAGGCAGGTTATGGTTTCTTAAAAGTTCCAGTAAGCCCAGGGATTATAGCCTTTGGATTAGCCTTTGCTTTCATAGTAGGAATGGTTTCAGGAGCATTGCCTGCAATAAAAGCTTCACAATTAAATCCAGTTGATGCATTAAGGCATGAATAGTTTTATTATATATTTGTGCAAAACTATTTAAACCGAAATATTTATATACCAGATATATACACAACACGTATACACATGGAAGACCTATTCAATCAAAAAGTTTTATGTAACCACTGCAATGTCCAAATGCAGAAAGGAACAGCACAGAAAGAAGGCTATACTTTAAGAGCTTTACATTGTCCAAGTTGTAATAAAAAAGTCTTCCATCCTGGAGATTTAGAAGAATTAAGGCATTTCCAAAGAATAAAAGAAAAAGAGTTTAGAGTAAAACTAAGAATGGTAGGAAACTCCTATACTATTTCAATACCAAAAGAGATAATTAACTTCCAGGAAGAAATGCAGGAAGAAATGGAAGAATCAATAAGAATGTGCTTAGAAGAGCCTGAAAAGCTTTCAATATTTTTTTCAAAGAGGCTAAGAAAGCTTTATTAAAATTTACATATTATAAACAAAAAATGGAAAAGAAAGAAACAAAGTTAAAAGTCATGGAAGCCTTGCAGGAAGAGGCGTACAAGGGCATTGTAAGGATTGATTCTGAAACAATGCATTTTATTGGGGTTCATCCTGGAGACATTGTTGAAATTGAAGGAGCAAGAGGTACAGTAGGTATAGTAGACAGAGCATATCCAACAGATGTAGGTCAATCAATCATAAGAATGGATGGAATTCTCAGAAGAAATGCTAAAACAGGAATTGGAGAAAATGTTAAAGTAAGAAAAGCAAATATCAAAGAAGCTTCTGCAATAACAATTGCACCCGCTCAGAAAGGAGTGATGGTAAGAGCAGATCCTGAGTTATTCAAGAGAGTTCTTTTAGGAAGGGCAGTTGTAAAAGGAGATATTATAGTTCCCGGTGGAGTAAGACAAAGAAAAAGAGCAATGAATGAATCTCCTTTTTTTGAAGATGTTTTCAATAATATGTTTGAAGAATCTTTTTCAATAGGAACCTTTGGTCTTGCAGGTTTAAGATTCATAGTAGTTTCAACAACACCAAAAAATGATCCTGTCTTGATTACTGAATCAACAACAATAACACTAAATCCTAAAGCAGTTGAAGTATCAGAAGAAAAAGTTTTGGAAGTCACATATGAAGATGTAGGTGGAATAGAAGAAGAAGTAACAAAAGTAAGGGAGATGGTTGAACTACCCCTTAAACATCCTGAAATCTTTGAAAAATTAGGCATTCAGCCTCCAGCAGGAGTTTTATTGCACGGCCCTCCAGGTTCAGGTAAAACTTTATTGGCAAAAGCAGTTGCAAATGAATCTGAAGCTAATTTCATCTTAGTCAATGGCCCTGAAATTATGAATAAATTCTACGGAGAATCAGAAAGAAAGATAAGGAGTATATTTGAAGAAGCTGAAAAAAATGCACCTTCAATAATTTTCTTTGATGAAATAGATGCAATTGCTCCAAAAAGAGAAGAAACTTATGGAGAAGTTGAAAGAAGAGTTGTCTCACAATTATTAACCCAAATGGATGGATTGAAGAAAAGAGGAAAAGTAGTTGTTATCGGAGCAACAAACAGGCCGAATGCAATTGACCCAGCATTAAGAAGACCGGGAAGATTTGACAGAGAAATATCAATTGGAGTTCCAAACAAAAAAGGAAGATTAAACATATTAAAAATTCACACAAGATTAATGCCTCTTACAAAGGATGTAAGTTTAGAAAAATTGGCAGAAGTAACTCACGGCTTTGTAGGTGCGGATTTATCTGCATTGACAAAAGAGGCTGCCATGAATGTATTAAGAAGAATTCTTCCCGATATTAAATTAGGAGAGAAATCAGAAATACCTAAGAAAATTTTAGAAAATCTAAAGATAACATCTAAAGATTTCCAGGAAGCATTAAAGATAGTGAGACCTAGTGTGTTGAGAGAAGTTCTTATTGAAACACCAAATATAAAATGGGAAGACATTGGAGGCCTGGCTAATATTAAAAAAGAATTAAAGGAAACTATAGAATGGCCATTGAAAAATCCAAAAATATTCAAAAGAATGGGGATAAGACCCCCCAGAGGATTATTAATCTATGGTCCTCCTGGAACAGGGAAAACTTTATTGGCAAAAGCAGTTGCAAAAGAAGCAGAAGCTAACTTCATTTCTGTTAAAGGACCTGAACTGTTAAACAAATGGGTTGGAGAATCTGAAAAGGGAATAAGGAAAGTATTTGAAAGGGCAAGACAGGTAGCTCCTGCAATTATTTTCTTTGATGAATTAGACGCTATTGCTCCAAGAAGGGGGGCGTATGAAGGAGAAGGCAATGTAACTGAAAGAGTTGTCAACACATTATTAGCAGAGATGGATGGTTTAGAAGATCTGCATGATGTAATCATAATCGGAGCAACAAACAGACCGGATATAATTGATCCAGCATTATTAAGACCTGGAAGATTTGACAGATTGTTATTAACCCCCCCTCCGTCAGAAGAAGGGAGAATACAAATATTAAAGATACATACTCAAAAAATGCCTCTTGCTAAAGATGTTGACTTAAAAGAATTATCAACATTAACAGACGGATATGTTGGAGCAGATGTTGAAGCACTGTGTAGAGAAGCAGGTATTGAAGCACTAAGAGAAAATGTAGAGGCAGTAGAAGTTACAGCAGATCATTTTAAGAAGGCATTAACAAGAGTCAGACCCTCAGTGTCAAAAGAAACATTTGAAAGATACAAAGAGATTGAAGGCAATTATCTTCAAAAAGCCAGAGCAGGATTAAAGGAGCTTCCAAATTATTTAGGATAATTTTTTAACGCTAAATCCTTTTTCATTATCCTCGACAACATAGCCTTTTTTCTTTAATTTTTCTCTTATCTTGTCCGATTCATTCCATTTCTTTTCTTTTCTTAATTTGTCTCTTTCTTTAGCT
>Ga0208375_1002186_pt1 | contig 19077 bp, 22 predicted proteins | sample RifOxyD1_FD_184038 | JGI IMG/M metagenome (GOLD analysis project Ga0208375, IMG submission 184038) | Soil microbial communities from Rifle, Colorado - Rifle Oxygen_injection D1 (SPAdes) | ecosystem: Environmental > Terrestrial > Deep subsurface > Rock core/Sediment | place: Rifle, Colorado... | reverse complement strand
AAGAATCTCTGCTCTAAAATGCGGCCCGTTGACAAGCCTTATGAGGTTTGGCGGGCTGGCGAATGGACCTGGAAAGTCCTAAAGAAGTATCAAACGCCCGAAAAGGAATTACGTAATCCTTTCGCCCGATGGTTCTGCTTGGTTATTACTCCTTTCATGCCTAACGGTGAGCTGGGTGATGTTTACGTCAAGGATATCGTCCGTTCGGCGGTGAAAGAACTTGACGATACGCCAAAGAGCGCGTAGTGTTTCAATGTGGTGGACGTGAATGAAAGGCGTCAAGAAAGATGTGCAAAGCAACCCATCGCTCCAATTTATTATGAACAAAAACACAAAGCATCTCAACATTAAACTTACGCGAGCGCGCAAAAACGGCGAGACAGAAATTCGTGTGGACGTTCCTGTGAGGAACTATCATTCCACAAGCGGCCCATTGACAACCGCAAAAACTTTCCCCGTTTCGATTAAGGGAAAGGACGGCGAGATTAGCCGCAATGCTCGGCGTAATTCGAGGGAACGGGTTCTGTTGAATACCAACTCTAACGGGCAAACAAACTCGTTGACGGCTCATGAAGCTATTGACGAAAAACGGCCCATCATTTTCCCCGGTCATAAATACGTCGAGTATCGAAAGGTGGGGGGATAACGAAACGCTTAGCACGCGCAACCGGGTTACGGGGCCACAAGCTCCGTAACCCTTTCTATTTCAAGGGCTTAGCGGGGTATCCCAATTAACACCAAGAGAATCAACCACTTACAAAAAGTGGAGATTCCTTGAAATTAAAACGGCGGCTGTTCGATTTCGTGATTGGCCAAAGAGAAGAGATAAGATTCCCGCTCGATTCTATCTTGCAATTCTTCGGGCGTTATTCCTCTGTCAAGGTGTTGAGAGCCGTCGTCCATTTCGGGATGAGGTATCGGCGGGCCGGAATAATAAGGGTTCTTAACCCACACATCACGAGAATCTAATAGCCAAGCCTTGTCTGGATTATCCATTCCAGCATTGTTGGCAAACTCTGCCAATGATTCTGAACCCGTAGCGATATGGCTTACTTCATCTTGATTTTCCATAAAAGAGGGAGAATTGTTTTGGTCTGCAATGTTTTTTTCAACACATATTTGACAACAATAACGACAGGTAAAAGTATTGGTGCATTGACATTCGGCTGATGTGTTCATGGCAAATACAGATTGCACCAAATAGCCCGAAAGGTCAAGAGAGATTCCACAAGATTTATGCATTATTTGTAAGTGCTTGCAATTCAAGGGCTTCGATGGGTAGCCAATCTGACTTCTTGGTAATCAGGGGTTTACGAATGTTATCTTTTTTTTGTTTTTTATTTGACGTTCAAAGAGAAATGCGATACTCTTTGACCATGAAAACATTCATTGTTTACCTTCGGTCGGGCGTTAAGTATTCCCACACTTTCAACGGTCAATTGACTGTCGCGCAAGCCCAGCGTGCTTTGCTGGACGCCAAGATTGGCTGTTCGCGCATTGTCAAACTTGAATACCTTTACTAATATGGACCATACCGAAAACATCAGGCGAGCCCTTGTTGCCGAAAACAATGCTGCCGTTCAGTCTGACAGCAAAGAAGCTGAACGCCTTCGCCTTGAAGCGATTTATGGAAAAGGCAATGTCTGGGACACGGGCGAACTAGGCCAGCACTTTACGGTGCAAAGTTTCGCAGCCCCGTTTTGCATTGTCAAGCGCAAATCTGATGGCTTGCGAGGTGCGGTTTCTTTCCAGCATTCGCCGCGATTGTATTTTAACTTCGTGGACAACCCGTTTGGTCGATAATCAAAGCAGAGGGACGCAAGTCCCTCTCTTTCAGGGGTATAACCGGGCAACCCGCATAAGCCCCTGAAAATGAGGCACTTATGACAGTGCCACATTTGGTTATGGTTTATTGCAGTGACTATTAAAAGTCGCCCAGGCGTCTAACTTGGCACGATTCTTGAATATGTCAAGACGTTCTTCGGCGCTAGTCCCAGCACAAGCCCAGAAATCTAATCCGCCACTGTCGGCAATTGATTCTTCTAAGAAGAAAGCGTAAAGTTCAGAAGCAACTTGACTAATCCTCTCCCATGCGATGGGAGGAACGTCCCCACCAGTCCACGCTTGGCGCATAAAAACGCCATTAGATGTTTTAATGAAGTGAATCATATTAAGAGTAGAAATATCCCAATTCTCGTAAGCTGCAAAAGTTTTTTTGTTCTGAAACATGGCCAAGAATTACATGGTCTAGCACTTCAATTTTAAGCAATTGGCCCGCCCTAATCAAGTCCCGAGTCACTTTAATGTCGGACTCGCTAGGGGTAGAATCCCCGCTAGGATGATTGTGCATAAGCACGATTGCAGCCGCATCAGCAATAATTGCAGGCTTGAAAACTTCCCTTGCGTGAACAAGAATAGTATCAAGCGTCCCCTGTGAAATCTTAACATGACCAATGACCTTGCGACGGGTATTCAACAATACCACCCAAAAAGTTTCCACTTGCAACATACTTGGCATGATTTGTGCCCTAGCATAAGTCGCGATGCTTTCTGGGGTGTCGCCCTGATGTAGAAGATAAGGGGGAACGCTTTCGCGCAAGGGAACAAGAATGTATTCTTTCGCACCGTATGGCAATCGCGTTTTCATGCTGTTAAAATAGCAGAGAGGCAAATAGGGAGCAAGCTTTTATTTCAAGAATCGTCTCTTTTTTTCATTATTCGTAAGTGGTTGATTTGCAAAGGTCAACAAGGGGAGCCTGCGTAACCCCTTGAAAGCAAAGAGCTTACGAGTTTGGACCTCGTAAGCTACATTATAATTATTTATTTTAAAACAGCTATTAGTTGGGCGGGGCGCGGGGCATAGGCGAAAAAAGTTTAGGAGTTATGTTTATGGGTCAGGCACGAGAGCAACGTGCGAGTCAAGAAAATCTTGGCACTCTTGATGCTCTTCTGGGCTCATTTGAGCTAGCCGGGACTCGGGAGATTCGGCACTCAGAGACGCAAATTGATTCAGAGCAAAAACCTCGCGTTGATTCTGGCGGGTTGCGCGTTGGTTTTCTTCGCTGCCTGGGTTGCATCGGAAACTTGTCATAGTCCAAAGATAGGGGAAACCTAGAAGAAATACAAGAATTATTTTGTCTTTCGTAAAACGTTAAGAACCAAGGACTTACGATGGTTCCTTATATTAGCCCTTAAAAGAGAGGCACTTAGAGAAAGTGCCTGCTCCTGAATTACTTGGTCTTTTTGCGCGGGGGAACTTCGCCCGTGGCATAATACTTGCGGGCCGATGCTCGGGAAATGGGCCAAAAAGTTACTGTATTCGGTATGCTAGAAGCCCGCTCCCAAAAGGAAAGGTTAAGACCTGTTTCGTTTATTCTTCGTCCTTTATTATCGAGACGACGATTGGCAAAATGAGCCGGTGAAAAAAGGCGGATGCAAACCCCGGTTTGCACATCGGCTTTTATGACGCAAACATTGTTTTCAAAGAAATACAGGAATCGTTTCATGATGTGAATATAAGCAAAGATTGAAAGGTTGTCAAATGTTTTTTTAATTTTTTAATGCGTTGATAGTCAAGGGTTTGGGCCGGTTCCCCTTTTTAACCCTTGAAAATGAAGGGGTTGCACAAGCAACCCCCGTTAAGAAATGCTAATCACAATCATCAGCCATATCGGCCAAACTATCCCATGCCTGCTCGACAAGCGAATCCTCATACGCGACAATGACTTTCCCTGCAAACCTTTGAAAGCCAAGAGTTTCCAGCTTTTCAGCGGGAATCTCTCGTCCGTCGATAGTTGCCGAAGTAATCGTAACATCTTCAGGCACATTGAGTTCCATCACCGGCTGGCCCCTGTCCACGCAACGCTGGCCCCAGTATTCATAAGCGCCGATACCATCATTGCCAACGTCGAATTTGCACTCGATTTCGAGGCTGATTTCTTTGCCGTTTTTCAGCTCGTGTTCAATCGTCGTGGCGAATGTCATACTCCACAAATAGCACGGCCCTGTTTTCTTGTCAACACCCAAATAACAGATTTTAGGAGAAATAATAAACAAAATAATAACGCCTGATGATAAGAGATGCTCATTGTATTCATAAGACGTTCTTATTATACGCAAGTGGTTAATTTGCAAGGGCTTGGAAGGGGTCCGCGCACAGGCCATTGACTATCAAGCATTTACACAAGATAAAAAAAGATGAAAAAAAGTGTTGCTATGGGTCGCGATTCTGTCATCATGTAGTTGTTGACAGTAAAACTTAACCAACAATATGAACTCTCCTGTTTTGACGGCTCGTATTTTCGCGAAAAACGACGAAACTTTTGTGAAGTGCCGACAAGTTTTTGCCGACGCCGACATCCCGATTCTGATTGAACGGGAAGATAATCTACAGTTTAAGGTTGGAAACAGCGGCCCGAAGCTAGAAATGTACCAGCCTAGCGCGTGGCCCAATAAATCTGAATTTAATTTCTGGACTGGCCAGGAATTCCAGGTCATTAGCCTCCCTAACGAATGGCTTCATGGTGTCTACATTCGAGCAGACATTCGCGACTAGGGTTTAGGGTTGGCATGGTCCCTGCTACGGAGCGGGGGCCATGCTTCTAATCTTCGTAAGTGCTTTATTATCAAGGGTCAAAAGGGGGAACCATTCTAAGTCCTTAAAAAAGAGGCACTTACACAAGATAAGCGCCCCTAATGTTTATTAAGAGTAATCAGGTTCCATGGGCGTTGACATTTCACGCGCCCAACCTTCGGGGTCAGCCTCACGGGTGCAATGGTCGCAATGGTAACCGTGTTTTTTCTGGTAAGGGGTCAAAAGATGCTCTCTGCAATCGGGGCAAAGCATCGGATGATTTCTAATGTCCACGCTACCATCGGGTTGCGTCCCCGCAACGCAAGCTTTGCACCGGCCATCATGAGCCTTGGCATAAGTCTTGCTAGTGGCCCCGCCGCATGAAACGCAAGTTGTGCAAAAGCGGGCGAAGTTTGAATATCGGTGATAAGCCATAAAGTTATAGGTTAAGGTTACGGGCAAAGCCTAGCCCGCCCCGTTCAAATAGTCAAGACCAAATAGAGAGATAATAATAATACTAATGCAAGAGAGAGAATTCTATTACTATTACTTATTATATGTAAGTGGCTGGTATTCAAGGGGTTGGGCGGGTTACCGTTTTGACCACTTGGTAATCAAGGGTTTACGTCGATAAAAAAAGATTTAAAAAGTGTTGACGCAATCGGTCGATTATGCGAGACTCTTCCCGTTGACAGTAGCACTTAACCAAAACACACAATGAACATTAGATTGACTGTCCGTTTGATGGCCTCCGCAGAAAACATGCCAACCGTTCAGGAAGCGGTGGAAAAGGCTGGATTGTCTTTTGAGCATGAATGCAACGAACGTTCCAAGGATGATTCCTTTCTTTTTGTCGGCTGTAAGGGCGACTTATACAATGCCGTTGTCCAGAGCGGGCACCTTGATTTGACCAGAATCATGGACGGTAAGGTAACCCGAGCTAATATCCCCTTGGATAAGCTTCTCTTACATTCTTGTTACGCGCATTTGATTGATTAGGTTAGGTCAACACTTGGCACGGTTTCTGAACGGCAGGAATCGTGCCATTTTTCATCGTTTTTTCCAAATAGAGCAAATAGTGTGCCAAGTTGCCGTAAAACCACCATTATTAGACTTGGTGATTCTTCGTAACTCCTTTATTTTTAAGGGCTTGCAAAGGCTCCCGTTTTAAGCCCCTGCAAATGAGGCACTTACGTCGATTGCCTACTTTCGACGCCAATGCAAAGCAAGTTCCATGCCAAGTAAGAAGAAAACGGCGAGAATTAGGCCAATTGTCATAAAAAAAAAGATGGCACGGAACCTGCCCTTGCAAGTCCCGTGCCAATTAGCCTAACCGATAGAAAGAATTGATTCCGCTTTCAGCGTGAAACACTTAGGGGCAGGCTCCGAAGGATTAGGCTTTTCGCTGGCCAAAAGAAAAGGTTCTACTTCCTTGAAAGAGGCCGCTTGGCCGTCAATCGTCCAATCGACTTGTGGTTTGACATCGGCGGCAAAACCGCTGGCAGGGTAAAGGCGCACGTATTCTTGTCCCTTGTGGGAGATGATAAACGGGAATTCCTGCCAAGTACCCCAAGGAAGGGATTCAACAGCATCTCGCGTGCCAGCCTCGATTTCCGACTTGACGCTGGCCAAGTTAGCATAATCTATGCCAGCCCGCACAATGCAAGACGTGGCTTTACGAATATTCAAGGGGCAATCCTTGAACGTTTTCGCTTGACGCTCCCATGATGCTCGGAGGTTTTGGCCCTTGTGGCTCGCCACTAGGGAAACGATTTGTTTTGCGTTCATTTGATTTGAGGTTAGGTTTTGCTGACAAGAGAAGAATACCAAAAAGTAGCTCAAAGTCAAAAACAATTTTCATACCAAACGATAAAACAATTTTCGCGCCAAACCCCCGCAAGCATATTGCGTGCCAAATAGTGCATTTGGGGGGATAAAGGGGGGAAGCAAATAACGTGCCAAGCCCCGGCAAGCAAGTCCCGTGCCAAATAGGGTAAAGCAAATAACGTGCCAACGTGTTGGCAGAGCAAGAAGCGTGCCAAGAGGTAAAAGTCGTAAGTCCTTGTATTTCAAGGGCTTGCGGCGGGTGCCGTTTTAAGCCCCTGCAAATCAAGCACTTAGAGAAAGTGCCTTACGGGCAGCACAAAGCGGGCCAAAGGCCCGCGCTAGCATTATCTGTGCCAATCCTGAACAACGCTTCCCGCCCATAGGGCAGAGAGCATTAAACATGCCAAGAGTGTCATGCTACCTCCAATCCCTTGTCCATACAGAATTGGTACGCTTTCTGCTGGTCTTGAAAGGTGGCAATGACTACGCCACCCGCCCAAACATCATAGCACCAAGCATCTTTTTCTTCGTCCCCGCAGTTTTCTGGCACGATAGTTGCTTGCACGGCTTTGATAGGGGTGCAAGCGCCGAAAAGGTTAGCGTTCAGGATAGGCATAAGTGATTCTCCAATAGACACTTGCGCTAGGCGCGACATGTCGCTTTGTGCGTCAAGGTGCATGAATTGATTGACCATGCCATAAGAATATAGTGATTGACTAATTGTGTCAATCCATAGAAAAGATTTTTATTTAATGTCTTTTGATATGATTGGCATGAATCGTGCTAACAGCAAGAATCGTGCCATATATGGCTTGGCATGGACATTGCTATAGCAGCAGCGCCTATGCCATTCACCTAAGTCGTTGAATTGCAAGGGCTTAGAAGGGCTCCCGTTTTAAGCCCTTGATTATCAAGGGTTTACGCAAGACAGCGTTCCGCAGCATAGAGTGTGCCAAGTATGGGTTGGCATGAAGATTGCTGGGGAGCATTCTTTGTGCCAAGTCAATGTTGGCATGGACATTGCTTACATTAGAAAAAAATTTTTGCACTATAAGCTTGCACCTTATAGGGGTTTTCCCTATTCTGGGCATTGTCAAGGGGGGCGGTAGGAACGGGGAACGGCGGTCTAATGATGGTCAAAAGCAAAACTTATGTTAAACATTGCTAAAATCAAAGCTGGTCAACGCATTACGTTGTCTTATGCCTCGCCTATGACGTGGGCACGCAAGACGGATAATCGTTTTCTTGACCTTGAGGTTACCAGAGAGTTGAAAGTCGCCTTTACTGCTTGCGGGCAGGAAACGTACCAACGCCAAGCTGACAAGCTTGGGCACGAGACAAGCGGAAAAGCGCCATGGTTCGAGTTTCGCCCCTCTTTGGGCGGTGCGACAGTCATCCATCCTGGTAAAGGAACGGTTTACGTAGCAGGAATCAATCATGATGTCAAAGCATCACGTATTCTTATCGGTGGGCGCGAAGCTTCTGCGGAAGAACAGGCTGAAATGAAAGCGTTTTTGCGCGAGAGTGTAGAACGCGAGCGTGGATTAGATTTCAAGGTCTGGTCATTAGACAAGCTTGAGAACGCTACCCTAGAGTAGCCAAGCTAACAAGCAAAGGGGTCATGAGCAAAACTCATGGCCCCCCTTTTTTGCTTTTTTTTCAGAGACTTTTCTGCAAATAGAGCCAGGGGGGTGTTATAGATATAGGAAATAAAATATTTAGACTAAGTAGGGGGGTTACTATAGAATATACCAAATATGAATAACATCCAATCTCCTTATCCTTCTATCTCTACGTTTAATCCTTATGCTTATTTGGCTGGTCTTATTGATGCTGAGGGATGCTTAAGACTTAATAAAAAAAGAAATAATAATAAAATAAAATACCGTCCTCAAATAGATGTTGGTGCATCTGATAAGATATTAATAGATTATTTAATATCTGTGTTTCCTGCTGTTATTTATGTTAATAATGATAATAAAAAAATAAATCCTCTATATAAAACAATGTATACTGCTCGATATAGGTCTTTGGCGACAAAAAACATATTAGAAAAGATTTATCCATTTCTTCGGGTCAAAAAATCCCAGGCCGATATTTTATTAAAAGCATTTATAATAAAAAACAATTTTATTTCTGGTTCCCATGTTTCTTTAGATGAAGAATATCAAAAACTCTATAAGGAAATCTCTTTATTAAAAACCATCAAAGCAAATAACTATAATACTTTACCGGAAATCAGCCCTTTTTCTTTAGATGATGAGCTTTCTTATCTTGCTGGGTTACTAGATGGGGATGGTTCTCTCACAAACAGACAAACAGAAATAGTCCGTAAAGATAGAAATAATAAAAAATACAAAATTCATATTAAACGCTTGGCAATCATGATGAACCAACCAGAAGGTCTTCTTTTTTTAAGTAAATGGGCCGATTCACCAATTTATAGGGCAAAACAGAATACCGTTTTCTATATCCAAATATCTGGACAAAAATTAATTAATATTCTCCAACAACTATCCCCTTATTTAATTCTCCATAGACAAACAGCTATAGATATAATTCACTAGGGGAAAAATACAACGGGGACTTCTTTTTCTAAAACGAAAAATAATAATAAAAAATAATTTAAAACTGCTGCTCAAGAAGAGACTCTCCACTTTGACCTATGCGGAAATTTATTTGGCGGGCTTCTTTTTCCCACTTACCACTCATTTGTGGTGGAATATTGGTAGCGGAAAATCCTGTGCCCAAAACACTAATATAGCCGCGCCCCTCTTCGATGAATGTCTGGAGGATTCCCGTTGTCTCACTTAATTGATGCAAACGATTTTCTAAATCTGAAATTGTTCCTGTTACATAGGCCATAGTAATCATTATTACACCTTAAACAGGAAAAGTAAATCGTGTGTAATATAGATTGTTAGTTTTATGTTAGTTCTTTTTAAATATGAAAGATACCAAAGATATGTCTCCGCGAGTTCCTCAACGAGATAAAATTAAAGGTGAGCTTAAGTTGCGTCCATTAAATTGGACTGAAAAACAAAAACAATTCCTAAACTTGGCCCTAGATAAAAAAACAAGAATTATATTTATCTCGGGGCCAGCGGGGAGCACGAAAACCATATTAGCGGTTTATGCGGCCCTGGAACTAATTAATCAAAAGAGAGTCTCTGATATTATTTATATCAGGTCGGCGGTTGAAAGTTCTGATTCTAAACTTGGTTATCTACCTGGAGAAGTGGACGATAAAATGGCTTATTATGGGATTCCATTTCAGGATAAGCTAGAAGAACTTCTTGATAAACCCTCCATCCAAGGATTAAAAAAAGATAATAGAATAACTATCATGCCCGTTAACTTCATTAGGGGGCAATCTTGGAATGCGCGAACCGCAATCTGCGACGAGGCCCAAAACATGACCAAAAAAGAAATCTATACTGTCCTTACTAGGATTGGGCGTTTTTCCAAGTGCTTCGTTCTAGCTGACCCAACGCAAAGTGACATTAATGGTAAATCGGGCGGATTTGAGCAATTGGCTCAAGCGTTTTCTGATACGGAGGGAAATGAAAATGGTGTTTATTACATGGAATTCGGAGAAGAGGATATTTTGCGCGACGACCTAGTTAAATTTTTAGTGCGGCGTTATGCTCTTATATCCGCAGAGCCGAAGAAGAAATAGGCAAGTGTAAAAGCTGCATTAATAATTCGGGCGTTTTATATATTTTAGGATGATTATTCTTAACATATATAACATATTCCATTTGAGGGACATAGACCGAACGACAAAACTCAGAGCAATCTTCCAGGCGGCGAAAGACCACGAAATCAATGCCCACCGCGTTATAGCGGGGGTTTGGTGGCTGAAACATATTTTCTTTAATAGCACGAATAGGGTCTAGCGGGTCGCGGACAATTATTCTATTAAATAATGCAATGACATGTTCTCCTTGATAGCAAAGTCCTTTATAGCTGGATATTAAATCTTTGGCGTAAAGCAATTTATCTTTATAATTCTTAGAGTTAAAAATAAATGGACTATTGGGGTGATGTTCTACTAGTAGTTTTTGGCAGCTAAGAAAAAAGGTTATCTTTTCCTCTTTTGTCATTTCTGAGAATAATTTAATCATAAGCGGCCTCTAGTAAAAATAAAGATGTAGCGGGTTTGGGGATTTTTCTTCTTATTTCTTTTATACGGTCAGCCCACACAGGGTATTTACTCTCTCGATATAATTGTTCTAGGGCGTAGAGAGATTCGGCGCGAGATGGTAATTCTTCATAGGCGGCGGTATAATTAAATACGGCGTCTTTAAAATAAGTGAAAGAATTATATTGGGCGCAAATATTTCCTATTTGATAATAGGAATAAAAAATCTCCTCTTTCCAACCCCCCAATACTATTCTTTTTTCATATGCTTTATATGCTTTTTGCCATTCATTATTACAATAATAGCTTTGGGCTAAATAAAACTGATAACGATTAATAAGTCCTGGTTCTACATCTTCGGCTAGAGCTTTTTCTAAAAGGGCTATGTCGTTAAGGTATTTTTGATTAGATTTGCGTCTGGAACTATCGTGGAGGGTGGCAATAGAAATATGAGGACAAAAGTCTTTGACGAGATTACCTTCTTCTAAATACTCATGAGTTACCCCAACATAATATAGGCATGGTTTGGTTTGGGTTAATCTCGGTAAGCGATAAGAAACTGTTCCATCTGTTATTGTTATATCATAAATTCCAGCCGAAAGACTATTTTTAAATTCATTATCTTCAGGTTTATTAATAATTAATACTTCATCAGCATCTATCATTAAAATATAATCAACGGGCTCTTCTTCGCAGCGGTGTAAGAGTAGACTTCGATTGTAGGCGAAATCTTTAAATTGTTCTTGGTAAATTTTAAAAGGAATAGTGTATTTATGTAAAAATAGAGCGATTTTTAAAATTGTATCATCATTTGAACCAGTATCAGTAATTACAATAACGTCTGGTTTTAAAGGTATAACACTGGAAAGGCAACGTTCGATAATTGCTGATTCGTTTTTCGCCATTATACCGATACCGAGTTTTTTCATCAAAATATTGTAAGTTTAAGATTTAAAAAGTATAATAAAACGATATGTCAACAAAGATTTTCTGTCATAACTGTGGAAAACAGATGCCCGTCAAGGTCAATTTTTGTCCTTCGTGCGGAACGAATTTATCTTCTTTGTCTTCTCAAATATCATCCCCTAAACCATCGACATTTGAACCATTTGTAGCTAAAGGAGATGATGATGACGAAGATAATAATTATTTAGATAAGTTACATAAGTTAGATATTCGTATTAATGGTTTGCAAGTAGATATCGTAAAAGATAGACCACCAGGAGAAACTTTAGGAAGTATAATATCTCAACCATCAGATGTCCCGCCCTCTCCCATTCAAAACAATAGACCTGCCAACACTCAAAATAGCAAAGATTTTTGGGCAGATTTTTCCAAAGAGGCCGGAACATTAAGAAACCAAAAAAACAATGGATAATCCAAAAACTTTCGAAGAATGTTTGCCTCTTATTGATGTTGAAATAGCCAAAAGAAAACATCGGTGGAATTTAACTTCTTTATCGTGGATGGATTATGATGATGTATCACAAATCATTCGTATTCACATATATAAAAAATGGGGACAATATAATTCTGAAAAACCCCTTATTCCGTGGCTAAATGCTATAATCGGAAATCAAATAAAAAATCTTATTCGAAACAATTATTCAAATTATTCTCGTCCATGCCTTAGATGCGCGGCGGCGATGGATTTAGGATGTAAAATTTATGGAGAGCAGAGTTCTAAATGTCCTTTATATGCCCACTGGCAAAAAAGAAAACAAGCAGCTACCCATATTAAAATACCCGTTTCCATTGAAAATCATACTCAAGAAATAAGACAAATTTTTGATGAAACATCGAACGTATTTAGACACATTTTGGTTCTTCACGAAAAAATGAAAGAACTATTAAAGCCCTTAGAATATAAAGTATATGAGGGGCTTTTTATTTTGCACGAAGACGAGGCGATTATTGCCAAAAAATTAGGATACATATCAAATGAAAAAGGGCGGAATCCTGGATATAAACAAATTAAAAATATACGCAAAAATATTATTATAAAAGTAAAAAAATGTTTGGCTGATGGAGATGTAGATATTTTTTAATATGGACGACTTAACCCTAACAGCAGAACAAGAACAAAATCTATTAAATCTCTGGAACTCTACTCCAGATAACCCTCCTGGTTTAAAAGAGTTAACGATGTCTATTTTTGGTCAAGAATGTGATGGTAGAAGCAAAGAGGGGAAAGCTATTAAAAAAGCTTTATCCAAACATAATATACGCGCCCGCCCGCAAGGAGAAAGGGAAGATAAAGAAATTACTTTAACAGACGAACAAAAGCTTTATATAGCTAATAATTCTGCAACTATGAACTCTTTAGAGATGGCAAGAATTATGTTCGCGAATCCATCTTTATCTAATCTCCACGCGGAAACTCGTGCGGTAAACGAATATGTAAAAAGCCTAGATACTCGTGTTATTTATAATCAGGCCGCAGAAGAAGATGTTCCTGAAAGTGCCACTTATGAACCACCAAAAACTATGGATAAGGTTTTGCGCCGTGTTAATAAGTATGTTAATTTTGTGCTAGACAGGGAAAAACTAACCCCTCAGCAGAAAAAGGGTTTAGAGATGCTAATTAATTATCTTCATACTTTTAGGTTCTTAACTCAAATGGCTACTTATGAAAGTCAAACTCATAGAAGCTTATGCGAAGATGCATTTATTCGTTATACTTATGATAAACCAGATTTAACTCAAGAAGAGGTTGACCAATATATTATTTTGGCCAATGAGGTTGTTCAGCAATTTAAAATTCAACGGCGTAGCGAAAATCTTCAGAGACAATTGGAAAATATTACCGATGATGAACAACGGGGGGATGAAACAATTAGAATTTCCATGTCATTAGTCGAAGCGATTGGTAAAGCTCAAAATGAGGGAAACCAATGTATTACTCGCCAGCAAAAACTGTTAGACGACCTTAAAGAAAAAAGAAGCACTCGATTATCTAAACAGGTAAAAGATACAGCAAGCATTCTTAATTTGGTTCAAATGTGGAAGACAGAAGAGGGGAGACAAGACCTACTTAGATTAGCTGAAAAAGAACAAAAAGCCATGGGGGTAGAAGTAGAAAGGTTATCATCTTTGCCGGAAATTAAAGCGAGAATTTTAGGTCTATCTAAAGAGGAAATTCTTTATGGATAATTTAATATGTCAAGAATGTAAGGTTTTATTTGATTCCCTTAAATCTTTGCATTTACATTTAAGGTTACATAAAATTTCCCAAGTGGAATATTATCAAAAGCATTTTCCGCGATATGACCAATTCGATGGTTTTATTATTAAATTTAAGTCATTAGATTTTTATTTGAATAGTGATTTTAATTCGCGATTGAATGCTATTAAGTGGTTAAAAAAGGTTCCGAATAATCAGGCTATAGAATATATTCGTAAGTTTTTGTTGGAGAGAAAAGCAAAAAAAGGTCTTCGTTTTTTACCTTCTCAGGTGGAGTTGCGTTCTTTACCCATGGGTGGGATTAAATTACTAAATGAAATCACTGGGGACTATTTATCATTTGGTAAGGAAATAGGATTATCTTCTCGGTTTTCTTCTATTGAATTTGATGGAAATTGGAATAAATTTTCAAAAAAACATCGTATCATCGTAGATACAAGAGAACAAAAGCCATTATCATTTTCGATTCCGACCATTTCAGAAGGGCTGATGTTCGGAGATTATATTTTGAATGATATTTTGTTTTCATATGATTGTCACATAGAAAGAAAATCTTTGGGAGATTTTTACACGACTTTAAGCTTGGGATTTAATCGTTTTTTAAGAGAAATAAACAAGGCCAAAGGGTCTTATTTAGTTGTGGTCATTGAAGAACCCATGGAGGAAGTATACAATTTTATTTATCGTCATCAAGTAGCCGGAAAAACAAGAATTAGTCCAGAATTTGTTCTTCACAACATGCGAGAAATTATTCAGAATAATCAATTTCTTCAATTTTTATTTGTAAATGATAGACAGGATGCAGCGAAAGCTATTGAAAGAATTTTTTGTTCTAATGGACAATTTAGAAATGTGGACCTTCAATATTTGTATGATATAGGAAATTTAATCTAATGTGGTACGAATCAGAAAAATACAAAAAAGAAATAACAGACATTAATCACTTAATGTATAGTTTAAAAGGAGAATTAGAAGACAACGAAGCTAAACTAACCCTCATTAAATTTCTGTATAGAAATTTAGGTTTAACCACAGAACTATTATCTGGTATTCAACTATATCCTGACCAAATCGTAATTATTAAGGGATTATTAAATTCTAATTATTCCCTAAATGTATGGGGACGTGGAATTGGGAAAACTTGGTTAGCGTCGATTTATTGTTTTTTACAATGTATATTTTTTCCTAATACTTCTATTCTTGTTGCTGGACCAACTTTTAGAACGTCTCGTTTTATTTTTAATCATATAGAAAAACTGGCTGACCAACCAGAAGCAGTTATGTTGGCTCAAGCTTTTGGTCATAAAATTAAACGAAACGATGAATTTCGTTGGAGTATTAACGGTGGAGAAATTGTTGCTATTCCTCTTAACGGAGAAAAAATCCGTGGTTTCCGTGCCAATGTATTAGTTATTGATGAGTTCTTATTAATGGGCGAGGAAATGGTAGAAAAGGTTTTAATGCCATATCTTGTCGCTACGCCCGCGTGGGAAATTAAGCGAAGGAAAATGATTCGTGATAAAGAAACAGATATGATTCGAAAGGGAATTATAACTGAGGAAGAAAGAATGGTCTTTCATAATAATGCTAAACTAGTTGCATTATCATCAGCATCATATACCTGCGAATATCTTTATAAAAAATATGACGAATTTGTAAAGCAAATTTATAGCGATAACTTGCCCGAAAATAAGGCAAGATACTTTGTAAGTCAATTATCATGGGACGCTATTCCCCCTGATAGGATGGATAAAAGTATTATTGAATTAGCCCAAAGCAATGAAGCTAATTCGGCAACTTTTCAACGGGAATATTGTGCCCAATTCATTGATGGTTCAGATAGTTATTTTTCTATGAAGAAAATGATAGAATGTACTGTTCCTGATGGAGAAGAACCCACGTTATTATTACAGGGACATAAAGACAAAAAATATATCTTAGCTATTGACCCTAACTTTAGTAATTCTCCAACTGCGGATAATTTTGCTATGTGTTTAACCGAATTAGATGATAATGGACCAGGGGCAACGATTGTCCATTCTTATGCTGAGGCTGGGAAAGATTTAAAGGACCATATTAAGTATTTTTATTATTTATATACTAATTTTAATATTGTAATGATTGTTATTGATTATGCTGGATATCAATTTTTAGAGTCAGCTAATGAAAGCGAATGGTTTAGGAAGGATAATATCGAAATTAAAGTGTTTGATTTTGTCGCCGAAAAAGACGGGGCAGAATTAGAGGAACAATTAAAATTAGCGAGAAAGGGATATAATAAAACTATTCATAAGGTGGCTTTCTCTCAATATTTTACAACAGATTTTATTAGAAAAGCCAATGAACATTTGCAGGGGTGTATTGATTATAAAAAGATTTGGTTTGGGGGAAGTATTAAGGGTTCGGCCAATTCGTTTGAGAAGGCGTGTTTGGCTAAGGTAAATTTAGAATTTGTTGGGGAAGAATCTTCTTCAGATTTAATAGATACTCAAGAAATTTTATTAAAACAAACAAAATATCAATGCGCCTCTATTGAGGTTAAAACAACCGCTAAGGGAACCCAAAGTTTTGACCTTCCACAAATCATGAAAAGAGATATGACCTCAACAAGAATGCGTCGTGATAGTTATACCGCTTTATTATTAGCTGCTTGGGGGATAAAATGTTTTAACGATATAAAACAAGCCCCAGAAGAGAATACTTCTACCTTTGAACCTATTTTCATTTAATTTAGTGTAAATATAAAATAAAGGTTTATGGACAGCTATATTCGACTCAGACAAATTAATCAACAGGATTTATCTGGATATATTTCTCAGACGATGTTCCCTATATTAAGGGGGTCTGGTATCAATGTCAGCGGAAGAAACATTATTCCTACTGGTTCTGGCATCTCTAACCTTGGTTCTTCAGGAAATCCATTTCAAGAATTATTTATTAATAAGATTTCTATCCCTTCTGGAAGTGGGTTATATTTTGGTCCTCATTTTTTTACAGCTTATACATCTGGAACAAGTGCGGTTGTACAAGTTGGTTCTTATTATTTAACGGCCTCTTCTCAGGGTTTAACTATTATTGGTCCTTCTGGGGCATCTGGGGTTACGGGGGTTACTGGTCCTAGTGGGGCAAGTGGATTAAGTATTACCGGGGCAACAGGAATTAATTCTACAGGTGTAAGATTTTTATTATCTAATGGGGCTCTTACAAACACAATTTCTTTACCATCTGGGGCTACAGGGGCAACAGGTATTTCTCTTACTGGATTTACCCAAAGTGGACTTAATCTTACCCCGCAATTTTCTAATGGAACCACAGGTTTAACTATTATAATCCCAAGTGGTGCCACGGGTCAGCAAGGAGTGGTTGGTGGAATTAACATTGTCGGAGATATATTTACTGGATTTACTGGTGGACCACCTTCTCCAGGAGATATTGCTCCAAATTGGAAAATTTATAATATTAATCCAGATACAGTTAATAATCCCCCACTCAGATTTGTAAAAGGAATGACGTATTCTATTGATTATAGTGGTTTAAAATTAACTGGTATTACTTTTCCAAATGGGTCTTATTATAATTCTAATTATTTTATTCAAAGTGGTATTACTGGTTATTTAAAATTAGTATTTTTTGATGATGGTGTTCTTGAAACAGTTTTAAATAATCCTTCTACTGGACGATTTCTTCGTAGTGAAAATAATTTTGATGTTTCTGCTTATAATACTTTAGATGCTAATTTAACCACAGACGACTTAATATCAGATATTGTTGAAGATATTAGTAGAAATAAAATAACCTTTAAAGTTAACTTCGACGCAACCTCTTCGTATAAATACGGATTCCAAAAATACGTTTTCGCCGACGGAAGCGTAATGGATAGTTCAATGTATTGGGGATTTTATGTTTTAGGGGATGTCGAAACAAGTTATTTTGGTCCAAGTGGTGGAAGAGGAGCTACTGGTCCTCAAGGAATTGCTGGTCCACAAGGACAAAGAGGGGCCATGGGGCTCGGAACTTCTGGGGTTGGTATTACTGGGATAGAACGAAGTAGTAATGACATTAGATTTTTATTAACAGATGGAACAACAACTGATTGGACTTCTCTTCCGGCTGGTGGTCCAACCGGGCCTACAGGACCAGCGGGTACTAGTGGAACATCAATTTCTGGTTCTACTGGTCCGACTGGTCCGACCGGACCTGCTGGGGCTAGCGATAATTATTATGCTAGTTATTATGTGACAGATATCCAGAGGACTGGTTTTTATGGATTTGATAGAACAACAAGCGGAACAAGTAATTGGGTATTATGTACCGGAACAGGAAGAAGGTTTGGTCCTGGCGACCAAATTAGAACAACTATCTCAGCAATGATTGGTAATACTTATTCCGCTGCCCAACAACTTATTTTTTCTGATGCTTCTGTTACAGGGCGTTATTTTTATGGGAGAGTAGATTCTTTTAATACTAATGATGGGGCTATTGAATTTACTTCTTTAGACAATCCTTATCCTCCTGCTGGATTAGTTTCTGGTAAAATTGAATGGTATAATTATGGATTAGTTGATACTAATGTAGGAGGATTAGGTTCTCCAGGTCCAACAGGGCCGCAAGGACCAAGTGGTGGCCGTGGGGATACCGGACATTTAGTATTTATCTGTAACACTTCTCCATCAGGGCTTTCATCTTACAATACTAGAACCATAAGTCCTCAAGAATACGACGCATGGGATTTAAGTTTCACTGACGAAGAAAACACTATTGCTTTCGATTTAACTAGATTTGCAACAGGACAAACAGTATTAGTAAAAATAAGCAATCTCGGTGTTAAAACTACAGATGAATATAATTTAATTACGTGGTATAACGATATTAGATTCCCATATAGCGTTAATGCCCCTGCTCCAAATCCGAATTTAAGTACTGTGTATACTTTTGTTAGATTTCCCGATTATATGGGTAATGATAGGATATATTGTACTTATTCGGCTAATTATAGTAATGCAGCAATTTAAAATAATAATATGAGAAAGAAAAAAATTAACTTAACTGATGCGGAACCATTTATGGTTTCAATGGCGACAGAGTCAATCGCCTCAACATCAACGACTTCCACAAGAAGAAATATTGCTGGAACTATAGAGAGGACTCAACGATTTCAAAATATTGATGATGGTTTAGTTCCATTTAAAAATAGTAGTAGCATATATGGTAGTGGTTATTCTTCTGTAGATGTAAGGGATGCAATTATTCTTTGTCAAAAATGTTATTATAATTTCGCCGTTTTTCGTAATGTTATTGATTTAATGACGGAATTTTCAGTTAATAACATATTTTTTAAAGGAGGAAATA
>Ga0208375_1002182_pt1 | contig 19106 bp, 14 predicted proteins | sample RifOxyD1_FD_184038 | JGI IMG/M metagenome (GOLD analysis project Ga0208375, IMG submission 184038) | Soil microbial communities from Rifle, Colorado - Rifle Oxygen_injection D1 (SPAdes) | ecosystem: Environmental > Terrestrial > Deep subsurface > Rock core/Sediment | place: Rifle, Colorado... | reverse complement strand
AGTTAGCCGAAAAGCATGCAATACCATGTACTTGAACATGCCTGCCTGCACACCCGCCGAGAACTTTTGTGCATCCGCAGAAAAAATCTGCAGGGTCTCTTCCACTCCTCTGATTGGAAGAAACCTACAAGCGGCCACCTGCTCTCTCAAAGCCCACTGTGAAGGAACTTGTTTTTCACTCATCATTTTTCTCCTCAATCAAAAATAAAATTGCTCAGACAACTCGTCTTCGCTATCACAACACTACCGATAAAAGTATTCAAAGTCAAACTATTTAACCGAACCCCATAACCCTTTAAAAAGTTCACGTTGGTTACGTGCGAGGACTTCATCATGTATCTCAACTAAATAATGTGGTCGCTCCCGTGTTTGCGCCATCAACAAATAATCTCCTACTACCCAAAAACTAGAATCAAACTGTACATCTGTTGGAAGTTTTTTTGTATTCCTTTCCGTATGTTTTTCATCCATCTCTTTTTCAACTGGAACATTGTTAAAAAATAACTTTGCTTTTAATCCCTCTGGGCTATGCTTCCATGTCCACTCTATCCATTTCCCGTATTTCTCAGTGAACGAATCGTCCTGAAATCCCCACCACGTATTATCATACTGGGCGACATTTTCACTCCACCTTTTGTACTCGGCAAAAAGATATTCGGACAAATCAGCCTCCTCAATAAATTTTATTCTCGGTACAGAATAATTAACACTGTAGGGGAGGGAGATGAGTTCTTTTGCCAAAAGTGTGGCAGCTTTTTTCTTTTCCAAAAGATTCTTCTCTTCCTTATCGAAAATACTCTGTATACTTTCTGGTGAATGAGCTATGAGGTAAGTAACTTTCTGCCCAACATCTTCAGAGATAAATCCTGCATCGCGCAGTTTGCGAGAAATGCTATACACTGTCGTGCGGTTTATTCCAGTTTCTTTAGAAACACGCTGAGGGGAGATTTTCCCCGCCTTTAAAACTGCTAAATATACATCTCTCTCATTTGCATTTAACCCGATGGTTTCGAATAGTTTTTCCATATACCTTTACATTATATATGTTGTTGGCAGTTCGTCAACACTTTTTGTAAAAATACTGTAAAATCAAGCTATTTGTAGCTTATTTAAGTTGACAATGGTACATCAATATGTTATTCTATTACCAGAACGATGAGCATTGTGCTTATCGGGAACATTGAAAGGAAATTGAAATGAGTAAGATGAAGATTCTGATTGTGGATGACAAACCGGAAGAAATTGCACGCGCGATTTCTGCACTTAACCTGGACAACCTCACTGGAGAAATCATTGAGACCGCGAAAAATTATTTGATGGACCCACAAAAAGTAATTGCCATGTATCAAGAAATGGAACTCGAGATTGAGACGAAGAGTCAAAGTTACTCGGCCTTACTAAGGATGAATGATCTATTCGCCGTTCTAACCGACCTCTACATCCCTTGGTCTCACGCAAGTGATATGGGGCCGAACGGTGCATCAGTTGTCATGTCTGCAATTAGACGCAAGATACCTTTGGTTTGCCTCGTCACTGATGGCGATGGCCATAAGGATGCCTTCTCTGGCTCTTTCCTTTCCAGCTTGGCATTTGACACTTGTGAGAAAGGGGAGAGCATCGTCAAATACTCAAGTACGAAGGATTGGACATCTGCTTGGGCACAAGCTATCTGTAGTTTCGTCCATCGTCTGGACAAATGATTAGGTTCTTTTGGAGCCATCGTGGTTAATGGCTCTCTTATCAAACACTAAAAATTATCTGAGTGTTTGTCAGAGAAAGTTCTTTGATTCTGAGGATAGTCCTCAAGCCGAATTCCCGAGCGGTCTCTTGGGGAAATGGGGAGAAAAATGATTGAATCTCTTGAACAACGAATCGTTACAGCACTGAATGAGGAAGGTGTCCGGTTTGTCAAAATGAACAAAAACGAAAAGCTTTGTCTATTGGCTTTCGTGTTACATTTGCTCTCTCCTTCTCCAACTGACTCACTTCCATACCGGAGGTTTGAAAATTTGTGGACCATGGAGCTTAGTTTCCGCCTTAATCCGGTTGAGGGTTGGCTCTATTCAAGAATCAAAAGGCATCCTGCTACTGCATGGCAAGATTTTCTAGATAAAATGGTTGTCGACTGGTTTGTCACTTATACAGATACGACCACCGAGCAGTGGGAAGGGATTCCAGAACTGTACCGGCATATGGGACCACGGTCAGCGGGGGAAATACGAATGGTCTTATGGCTTTTGTTTAAAGAGGGGCCGGAACAAGCAATTAGAAAAACTTTTCACAGAGTAAGGAAACACCGAGTGAAATGATTTATCTATGTAACTTATGGGCACGTCGCAAGACGTGCCCATTTTTAATTTTAAAATTTTATTTCTTCTCTCTTTTTGAATGAAACTTCTCAAATTGATCGCGGAGGAATTTGTTGGTAACGTTTGTATATATTTGTGTGGTTGCGATAGACGCATGTCCCAACATCATTTGTACGGTACGCAAGTCCGCTCCATTGTATAAAAGGTCTGTCGCAAAAGAATTATGAGAAATAAATCCATCAGTTATAAAATTAGAAGTCTTATCAATTGTAAAATCATATACTTCAATACTCTTTGCCTTGATCTTCTTTATAGAAGCTACCTTAAGAAATTTAATATCTTTAGCCATAACGAGTGCTGTAAAAAACTCATCAACAATAGACTTTTCCATATTAAAAACTTTCATGGTATCTATAATTTTTTCTAAAATAACATCCGTAGTACAAATACTTTGATATCTCTTTAGAGATTTTATATTATGTTTCTGCTCAAGATAAAAAGAAAACCCTTTACATTCTAAAAATTTTGAATAATTCTTTTTAAATAAAAATTGTGTCGGTATTTTGTAGTCAGTCCTTTGAGTATCTTCAATAATTAGATTATTTTTTAATGTTTTTATTATTTTTTTAAAAACCACTTTACTCTCTTTTTGAGTAACATGAAGTATGTATATTGTGTGCCGAATTTCTTTCTTGTTTTTACTTGGCAAAATAACAGTTCGTTCTCTCTCGATTAAAACAGAGTCTATAGATAGTTTAAGTAAAAGAACTTGAACGTCCTTAAGGAGATGTTTACTAGCTGAAAACATTTTTATCTTTCCACTATTTCCTTCTGCATCATAGAATCCTGTTATAAAATCAATAATTTCCTCTTTACTTGCATTAAATAATGCTCCAGGAATAATCCTTTCTTTCGAAGGTACTCCAACACCCATGGCGAGCATTTCTTTAACAAATGGTAGATTGTAAATATTGAGACAAAAACTTTTTGAATAAGTTGAAATAGTTTGTGTTGGTTTGTATTTTAAAATATTTTCGACTAATTTTGCATAATACTCAATGTGCTTTTTATCTTTGTCTGTAAGAATAACGCCACGTCGTGCAAGAGAAACCGTTCCATCTCCGACTATATAACCAATGAGTCTCCAAAAATTCTTTGGTCTAATGTTCTTTTTAGAAAAATTACCTTGATGTGGTTTAATTCCGAAAAGATAGTCTCCTTCTTTAATATTTTGAGCTTCAACTCCTTCTACAAAATTATCTGTCCCGACTTTAAAAAAACGATGATACGGGGTGCATTCTATTTTTCTTCCATCCGCATGAATTTCTAAAAGATTTGAGGTAATATGCTTTTCTTTTCTGGTAGTAAAAACATTTATGAATTTCTTATTCTTAAAATCATAGGAATTTACTCTTGTCTTTTCATTTTTAGAAAATAACTCTCTAGTTCTAGTGATTGAATTTGGTAAAAATATTCTTGTCGTACCAACAAGACAATGTCTTATCACGTGGGGAGTACACTTCTTTGCAATGCCGGCTATTACTGCATATTTTGTAACAATGCGCTCAACAGAACGAGGTGTAAGTCTGATTGATTCTTCTTTTACCATTCTGGCGTGGGCGCGAGGGGAATGATCAATGAACATGGCTTCATCAATATCAACACGCTGTTCTAAATATTTTTTAACAGAAATTGCTGCTGCACCAGATACGAACACCACACGAATTTTCCCCCCTTTTCCACGAACAGAAATTTCTCCTGTTTTTAAATCTGTATCACGATCAAGCGAACACAATTCCGAAACGCGAAGTCCAGTTGAGAAAAATAATTCTAAAATTGCTTTATCCCGAAGCCCAGCGATAGTCGTTATGTCAGGGGAGGACATTAAATTCTCTAATTCTTTTTCGGAAATTAAATCAAGCTCGCGTTGTTGTGTTTTTGCAAGTTCAATTCTTTCTGGGTCATAACTTTGCACGCCTTGTCTACGCATATATTTTAAAAATGCACGAAGTGCACTCAAATGATAATTTTGAGTTTTTTTATCTAAAGTTTCTTGAGCTTGTCCTTTTTTCATTGCACGTGCCGGATGGCGGTTGAGATAGACACGATACTCACGCATCATGCTCTCAGTAATATCGGTAGGGGACTCTACTTTTACAAAATCTAAAAAGCGAGTGAGATAATGTTCGTAATTACGAACAGTGAGCGCCGAACGTCCTTTTTCTATTTCTATATATTGGAGGAAGTCTGATTTGAGAGAAAAAAGATTCATTGTTAGAGGTTAGAGGTTAGAGGTTAGAGGTTAGAGGTTAGAGGTTAGAGAATTCAACTCCTAACTTCTAACTGCCGTCTCCTAACTATTCTGAGTATATACCAATGTCGTACAATAATTCCTACTTTTAGGGGATAATTCATATAATTTAGGTAAAAATACCTTTAAATATAGGCTTTTTGTCGTATTTTGCTTGACTTTTTGATATAAAGATGCTATCATTATGCTTGAAGTTCTTTGAATCTTCATCACTTAAATCCTCGTTTCTACGTCACGCAAGTGGTGTTGGATTGTCTGGTCGAGGATATCTTAAACGTGCGCTGAAAAGCGTATGAGAGCACAGCTCTCGCTTCCCATTAACCAGCCGGGGAGTAAAGGAAAAATAATGGAATTGACGGAAAAAAAGCGGCAAGCCGCTCGGCAATATGGTGTTTCTTTCGCGCCCATACTCGATGAAAGATGGTGTGAAATTCCATTTGAGTACATACGCGTCTTTGACAGTTGCGGGAAAGTTACTTCCGTAGATTTCTTTCGAGAGGAAGGAAATCAGAGTGTCAATATGGGGGACATTAAAGTTCCCCAGACCATGGTCAAAGAAGGATGGGTGCCTTATGGTAAAGGCGAGGAGTTCCTATTGCCGGGTGCTGTCGAAGAACTCTCTCAATTGTTCGATCAGGCTCGTGGTTTCGATCGAGTATCTTGGGAGAAAAAAGTTGAGACTCTTCAAGCCCAGAAGGCTGTATGGAAAAAAATAGCCACTAAAAAAGTTGCGGGGCTCTGGAGCCAAAACAAAGTGGTCTTCATTGATCGCAAGAACCCGGAGTTCTCTGCCCTTACAAAAAAGGATGGCAGGTATTACGGGTTTGAGATGACACTGGGGTCACCTGAATACCGCGAGCATGGGGTACACGTTGTCACAAACATCGATGGACTACAACGGCTGGAAGGCCGTACGGGTTTCTTTCTCGTTGAGTTGTGGAACGGCGGGGTTGGGCCTAACAACTCAGACCATCGTGAATCATTTGTGGGCACAATTGGTGGTCTGCAGACACAATGGAAGCGTCGGCCATCCGATGGAATACGGGAGTCATTCTCATACGCCGAAGTATCCATCTGGTACCACGACGGCATCGAAGGAGTACCATCGAGTCTTGCGCGAGAAGGATTACCTGACGAGCCGATAGTCCTCTACCCGAGGTAAATCGGTTAGGTTAGGGGTCGTTTACATGTGCGACTTAAAATAAAACATGAATTATGCAGAGTGGCGGAAACTTAATTGCTTTCTACAAGCTCTGCCCTCTTTTATGTAGATAATTTATGATTATCTGTGGAAAAGAGGGGAATGAAAAATATCTAATTTCTAAGGTCTAAAATCTAAATGAAATGCACCCTTTTACCTGGTGGTCTCAGGGTCGCACGGCTCGACCGTGCGACTTGTCACAGCCACACACCGTGTGGCTGGACTGCGGGGTGGTAAGGGGCTCAACCACCCCTTGCAAAGTGGGTAAATGTGTGATAGAATATAGCAATAGTTAATCAATATGCTTTCCACACGAAAAAAGGCTAATGCCATAAAAAGCGTTCAAATACATGACACTGACACAGGATCTCCTGAAGTTCAGATCTCTATTTTGAGCAAGAAAATTACTGAACTTACAGATCATTTGAAAGTTCACAAGAAAGATAATCACTCAAGACGTGGTCTTATTCAAATGGTTGCTGACCGCCGTACACATTTAAAATATTTGGAAGCAAGTAATAAGAAGAGGTATACAACTGTTGTTACAAAACTAGGTTTAAAATAAACAAAATTGTTTCATTTGCTTTGTTACGGAGCCTCTCGTTTTCAGTCTATGTACTATTCGTACATCTCCCTCAAACGTTTCTCCGTGCCTCGCAACTAAAACAATTTTCTTTATTTTAATAGTTAGGGGTCGGCAGTTAGGGGTTAGAAGTAAAAATACGATACAAATACAAGAGCGTGCCGTAGGCGCGCTCTTGTATTAACACCTAACCGCTAACTCCTAACGTCTAACGTGTCCTTGGTATATACTAACTATAGTTTCTATTTTAATATTTAATTCAAGATAAAAGAATTCTGACACTGGATTCCCGCCTCCGCGGGAATGACAACACAAAACATTTTTGTATTTTCTAGTGTCTAAAGTCTAATGTCTAAAATCTACCCCCATGTCTGTTATCAAACACAGCGACCAACGTGTCGCAGTATTTATAGATACTCAAAATCTATATCACAGTGCAAAAAATTTATACAATACTAGAGTTAACTTCGGGGCTGTAATGCAAGAATCTGTCGGTAAGCGTAAACTTATTCGCGCACTCGCTTACGTCATCACTACAGAAGCAGGAGACGAAACAAACTTTTTCGAAGCCTTAACAAAACTTGGTATCGAAACCAAAACAAAAGACTTACAAGTTTTTTATGGTGGTGCAAAAAAAGCTGACTGGGATGTCGGACTTGCAGTTGACGCAATTCGTCTGGCTCCAAAAGTTGATACCATAGTACTCGCAACAGGAGACGGGGACTTCGTACCACTTGTTATTTTCTTAAAAGAACATTTCGGTGTGCAAGTAGAAGTAATTTCTTTTGGTCGTTCATCTTCATCTTCTCTTCGCGCTACTTGTGAAGACTTTATCGACATGTGTGAACATCCAGAAAAGTTTTTGATTGGATATAGAACACAACACTCAGCTCCAAAAAGAGGAAAAACTTCTGCTAAAAAACCTAGAGCAGTAAAAGAGTTCTCTGATGATGAGTTGGGGATTTCAGCGGGGGAATAAATAGTTTCCAGTTCCAAGTTTCCAGTTTCCAGAGGATACTAAATACAAGGTGGCCACTTCGTGGCCACCTTGTATTTTCTTGAAACTGGAAACTAAAAACTTAAAACTCCTCTTGTCTCCTGTCTGTTGTCTGTTACACTATTCTCATGGCCATTCCCAATATCGATACATTTGAACAAGACATAAGAGATGAAATAAAACACAAGGAGGCTTCTATTACAGATATTGCTTCGGCTAGCGGAGATGTGGGAAATAACCCTACACTATCTAATTCTTTTTCTAACCCGAATTCATCTCGTGGTTTTTTCATTTCTGCTATTGTAATTTTACTTTTAGTAATTGCAGGGTTTTCATATTTAGCTTATTTATATGTTAATCAACAAAAACCAATAACAAAAGATGCTGGAACAGAATTAATCAACACGCAAAGTAATAATGCAAATACTCAGGAAATAATTTCTCAAAAATTAAATAATTATTCCCCAACTCTAGCTACTGGCATTGCACACTTCACGACTAAGGTTGAAAATAATTCTGCTGGAATTATTCTTACAATAAACGATTACAATTCTGTTTTTGCTTTTATGATAAAAAATGAAACTGACATTGCAAAAGATGTATTGGCGAACGAATTAAAAAATTATGAGAATAGTACGACTACGCCAGATTTAACTTTTATTGATGACACGAAATCAAATCAAAATATGCGAGGATTAACCATTAATTCTTCAACTTTAGTTTATGCTTTTATAAACGACGAATATTTAGTTTTTGCTTCCTCTACTGACGGCATACTTCAAATGCGTGGTACTATAATTAAATAATGAGTGTTGCAACAGTACATAGCGCACATATAGTTGGATTAAATGCAGAAGAGGTTTCTGTTGATGTGGATGTTTCTTCTGGGCTATATTCTTTTTCTATTGTTGGACTACCAGACAAAGCAGTTGATGAAAGTAAGGACAGAGTAATTGCGGCATTAAAAAATTCATATTTACGAAATCCAAAAACAGAAAATCATAAAGTTACTGTTTCTCTTGCCCCAGCTGATATTAAAAAAGAGGGTTCACATTTTGATTTACCAATTGCACTTTCATATTTACTAGCATCAAAACAACTAGAAGTAGATATAAAATCTTCGTGGTTTGTTGGAGAACTTTCTTTAGCTGGGGACGCGCAAGAAATGAGGGGAATACTTTCTATTGCAGAAAAAGCAAAAGCGTTGGGAATAAAAGCACTTTTCGTTCCAAATGCAAATAAAGAAGAGGCGGCGTTAATTGATGGGATAGATGTTTATGGTTATTCAAATTTAAAAGATATTTTTAGACATTTCGGTGGAGTAATAGAAGGGGATGATGGCTTAGAAAATTTTATAGAAAAAACGCCAACGACTTCTATAAATTATATTAGACCTGATTTCTTTTTAGATTTTAAAGATGTTAGGGGACAAGAAACTGCAAAACAAGCACTCGAAATTGCAGCCGCAGGTGGACACAATATTGCTCTTTATGGACCGCCAGGAACAGGGAAGACGATGCTCGCTCGTGCCTTCACTGGCATACTTCCACCTCTTCCTAGAGAAGAAGTTTTTGAAGTAACAAGAATACATTCTGTTGCAAATACAAAAATTGGATTAGTAACACACCCACCATTTCGCTCTCCACATCATACTTCGTCTTATGTTTCTTTGGTTGGTGGTGGAGCAAATCCACGACCAGGAGAAATTACTTTGGCACACCGAGGTGTACTTTTCTTAGATGAATTTCCAGAATTTGAAAAAAGAGTTATTGAGGCATTAAGACAACCACTCGAAGAAGGTGTGATAGTAGTATCGCGTGCAAAGGGAACTTTTGCTTTCCCTGCTTCTTGTATTGTTATCGCTGCTTTTAATCCATGTCCGTGTGGATACATGGGAAGTAAAGTAAAACGATGCACTTGTTCACAAGCAGACATTCAAAGATATGCAAGAAAATTGTCCGGTCCAATTATGGATAGAATAGATATGTGGGTGCCTGTGCAACATGTTGATTACGATACACTTTCTCATGCAAGAGTTGGTGAGGAAACCGAGGGGATAAGGGAGAGAGTTAATTCTGCAAGAAAATTTGCTGAGCAAAGATTTTTGAAAATTAATCCAGCGTCAAAATTAAAAATGAATAAAGATATGAAAGCAAAAGATATTGCTTCATATATTAAATTAGATAAAACTGTTGAAGATTTAATGAAACAATTAGCAACAAAACATATTTTATCACCACGCGCGTATCACAGGGTACTGCGATTGGCGCGCACTATTGCTGATTTGAGAAAATCAGAAAATATTAGTGAGAATGATGTGCTGATTGCTTTTCAATATAGACCGAAGTTGTATGAGGAGAGGTTTTAGATAGTAGGTAGTAATTAGTAAGTAGTAATTAGGGGAATACAAATGCGGGGCAACCTTCGGTTGCCCCGCATTTGTATTCCCTGTTTGCTGTTTACTAATTACTCCCTACTTTTTAATTTTCTTGAACTTGCAAACTTTTTCTCAAAAAACTGTTTTAGATACGAGGAGCCTAGAGATAATCCATTTTTTCTTTTAAAAAGAAATCAAATTCGAGGCACGGGAAAAGTTTTTAAGGAAGCGTACTTAATAGTACGTTGACTGAAAAACTTGGGACCCGTAACAAAGAAGTTGGTTCTTTTTAAAAGAAAAACTAGAAGGGGTTACGAGCTCCACGTACCTCAAAGTGCAAATGTGAGCCTGTTGACCTGCCTGTGTTTCCAACACGACCAATTGTTTGCCCTTGGGAAACACTTTGACCCACCACAACATTAACCTGACTCAGGTGAGCGTAAATTGTTTGTATTCCTCCCTCGTGAGTAATAATAATCATACTTCCATAACCTCCGTTATACCCACCAGACTTTGCCAAAATCACACGACCGCCGGATGATGCGAAAACTGGAGTTCCAACTGGTGCGCCAAAATCAATTCCATTATGACCATGCAATCCTTGGGTTTTTCTACCGCCTGAAAGTGGACGAACAAGGAAGCCTTCCGGTGAAGCATTTGAATACGACTCGAGGACCTTTCCTGTAACAATAGTTTTTCCTGTTTTTGTTTTCACTGTTGTAGTAATTGCAATTTCACCTTCTGGAACTAGAATTGTATCCCCAATAGTTAAACCATCACTAGTTGCTATGCCGTTAAATTTTGCAATATCACTTGTGTCTGCTTTATATTTTCTTGCAATAGAGGCCACGCTATCGCCTTTTTTAACAACATGTTTAATCCCCGTCATCGGTAAGATAACTAAAGTATCTCCTGGGGTAATATTTTGGGATTTTAAATCATTTGCCCACATAATTGTATTTTTGGAAACACCAAACAATTTAGCAACACTGGCTAGAGAGTCTCCTTTTTTAACCTCATAAACACTGATGATGTCATTTGTTGGATAGTCGATATCTTCTGTAGAAACTCTAAGGGAGCCCGCTGTTGAAGAAAGTAGTTCAGAAAAAACTCCATCATCTGAAATGGCTCCGTTCACATCATCTTCTGAAACAACTATAGGCTTCATTAAAGCCATTGTTTGAGAAGTTTGGGACACTTCTTCTACGGCAGAAACTGTTGGTAAAAAAATAGACTTCACTTTATCGGTGAAATCAGAAAGTACTCCTGCATGAGTTGTCCCAGGTTTTAAAATGGCTAAACATATAATGAGACCGAAGACACTGTTTCTTACGTCTCTTTTTGAATTTTTAGATAACAAGATTTTATGTAAATAAGGGTTAAACCTTTATTTGAAACATTTTGTTGTAATTAAACCGTTATAAATGGTTAATATCACAAAAAGTGTAGAGATCCAACAAGGCGTAAACTAGAAGTTTGCCATTGTGGACATCTATTTATCCTATCAGAAAACAGGTACAAAAACAACCTCGGTGGCAATCCCCAATATGTGGAGAACATATACTTTGTGCTTTAAAATAAAGGTATACTGAGGAAAATACTCATGGCAACATCTTCCTCTACAATCGGCAGGGCTCCTGGAGCTACAGCACCTAGACCTCCTGTAAAACCTGGAGCTAGAAGAGCTGCGTCCCAACCTGCGCCACAATACCTTGAACAAGTTTTTTCTACTCCGACTTTTAAACCGGGGCTAGACTCATCTGTAGAAGAATACAGGAAAAGGCTTGCCGATATATTAAAAAAGGTGGAGGAATTACAGCCAGAAAAATATGCCCCTGATGTCATAGATAAAAACATAGGGTCTTTTACTGTTTTACCAACTTATGACCAAGAGGGTTATTTAGGTGGACACAGTTTAGAGAAAATAAAAGAAGCTCTAGAAAAAAGAAGGATAGAAATAAGAGGAGACCATGTGGCACAGAATCTAGCAGAAAAAATATATAATAACCTGTCTTCTCAAATAGAAAATAATGAGAAGGAAGTGGCTCGCCGTGAAAAAGAAGCAGAGAAACAGGCTTATAATTGGGGACAAGAAAGGCTGGAAGAGTTTTCAAAAGAAACTGAAAAAATAAAAAATGTAATTCATAATTTAAAAGTAGAGAGATCTAAACAGTTTGAAAAAATAAAATCGAGCACTGGATTATTACGCAAAGCAGAAGAAGCACTTAATTTCGAGAGCAAGAATCCCAGCTCCCCACTTATTCCTGAACTTAGGGGGATAGTAATTAGATACGGGACTGAACTTAAACTAATAGAAACTGGCTTAAATTCAACTATAGATAATTTGTCTATGACTCTTTCGGGCGGTCCACAAGATGAGACATTTTATAAAAATGGTAAAGCTTTAGACAAAAGTGAAACAAGGAGTCTCTTAGAAATGGCAACGACTCAAATAACTAAAGAGTCCCTAGGTAAAAAAAATATAGGTAGTGAAATACGAAGAAAGAATGAAATAAAAGATGCAATGATTGATGGCCTGGCAGAACAAGTAAGGAGACTAAGAAATGAGTTGGTCGAAAAGCGTGGAGCTGTTAGTCCCGAAACATTAGATGCTTTGTTTAGAGTTTTACGAGTAGTAAATGGCTCGAAAGAATTTTCTTCAAAAGAAATGATGGCCGATGTTAAATTTTTAAAAGATTTCGTTTCCATTAACACAAAAGAAGTTGAGGGACTTGAGGAGCTTTTTGGTCCAGAAATTAGTCAACGTGATTCAAACCATATACTAAGAGGCCTACAAACGCCGCTAGCCAGACTTCCTGGAGATACGCAACTCTCAGTGGAACACATAGTAATGTTAGGAAAAACTCCTACGTCTGATTTAATGACTGGAATCAAAATTCATGGCAAAAATATTGCAGTTTATGAAGCTTGGAAAAAAGCGTGGCTTGATTCTGGTAAAATTGATACTTATAGATCAGAAAATAAAACTAAGGAGCTTTGGGAGTCAGATGAGAAGGAAGCGGAACAAATAAGTACAGTGAAAGAAATGTTTAATCTCGATTTTGAACTTCTCAAGTTAGAAGATTTTACAACAGAGCCTCATTTAACAGATAATTTTCAACAAGACCTTATTTTATACGCTAAAATTTTATCTGGGATTCATAATGATAAGGGCAATGACATAGAATGGGCAGTTAAACATTATGAACATGCACCCGCATTAGAAGAAGTTAAAGGACGTAAAATACAATTAGAAGAAGCAATAAATAATAAAAAGAATGAGGGATTAAAAAAACAGAAGCAAGAAACAGCGCCTAAAATAAATAAAGACTTAGAATTTTTATCTAGTGATGACTCTTGGGAAAGGGATATCCTTGGTATAAGATTATCTGCTTTCACTAAACGCTCTGAGACGGAAAGAGCAACATTAAACATCTTTAAAGCTGAAATGGAAGCTGAGATGGCAGCGGCCGCAAGACCAGCTAATTATAATATTCCTTATATACAAGGACTCTTGGGGAAGATTGAGGAAAAAATAAAATTATTAGGAAGCGGGGGAATTATGCGAGAAATGGCAACAAAACAATTGCATTATGCTAAATTATTTTCTAATTTAAGTGATGACGATTTAAATACATTAGGATCAGATCAAAAAGAAACAATACAAAAATTCAAAAAAGATAAAGCCGAGATTAATAAAATTATTTTTGGTGTAGTTAATTATGGCGTAACTATTTGTAATGATCTAAAAGCAAAGGCCACAAATATAGAAAATAAAATGCGAGAAGATATAAACACAAAACTCGCTCAAGCAAAAAATATATTAAGTGCCATGTTAGCTGCAAAAGAAAAAATAAGTATTGAGACACTTGCCACTTATGGAATAGTAGGTAACGACGCACAAGAACTAATAGAAACTTTAAAAAAGGCTGGTATACTGAAATAATAAACTATGGAATATACTCAGGACGACAAAGCTTTAGAAGAATACTTAAAAGGAATGCCTGATCCAGGAGCAGCTCCTGCTACTAGCCCAGTAGCTCCTATTGTTGCTGGTTCAGCACATCCTATTGCTGTAGATCCATCTGCCTCAGTATCTGCAACTCCTGCTAAAAAAATTGAAAAGAGAAAAATTAACCTTTTATTTAAAGCCTCTGAAGCAACTCTTCAAAAAGAGGATGACCCTGGTAAGCCGGATTATAAGAATATGGACTCATCATTTGTTGATCCAACAAATGGTGCAACTGGTACCTTAGATGGACTTGGAGCAACTACTAATGGAGCATCTCAATTTGTTGCACCATTAATAAAAGCTGGGCTGGCAGTAATTCCAAAACAAATTTCTGAAAAAAATATGGGGGATGCGGTCGCTGATTTAATTGAGAAGACAAATAAAAAATTACTCACGGAAAATACTAATAAATCACTAAACTCAGAAACAACTTTGGTTTTTACTAAAACTTTCACAAACGAGAAAGGGGAGAACAAATTAATTGTGGCAAACGTTGGTGATAGTCGGGCAATTGTAATTCGTGATGGAAAAATTATTTTCCAAACAATAGATCAAAAAAGTTATAACCCAAATCTTTTGGGGGATGCAACGACTTATACGGAGGGGGAGCATTACAAAAATTTAAATAACTTTATAGAAAAAGTAAAATTAGCAAAAAAGACAAATAAGGATACAGCAATAAAATCAGTATTCACTACAGCGCAAAAAATAGCTGAGGTTATTCCTATGTATAAAGCGCCCGATACTTTTGATGCAACGGAGCTAGCTTTTATTATCAAAGAGCTAGAAGCTATTGGATTAAGTAAAGATGATTTAGGAAATAACGAAGCTGGTTTTTATCCTATTATAAAAATGCAATCTGAGGGTAACAATTTTACCGCACAAGCTATGGGTGCTGATATAGTGAGACCTTGGATAGATGTTATTGATATAGTACCTGGAGATTTAGTAATGTCGTTTAGTGATGGAGTAACTGGTAACTTCACAGATACCGAACTGTTAGAAATATTCAAGGCCAATAAAGCTATTGAGGTCCCGGCGGTAATAAAAAAAATAATGGAGGACAGAATTAGCGGAACAAGTCCCGCTGTTTACGCAAGAACAAAAAAAGATGATGTTACCTTGACGGTGCTTGAAGTTGGACAAGAATTATTAGACAAAATTACTTTTACTAATAGAGACTTATTGAATGAGTTAAATAAATGGAGAGGCCGTAAAATAATTTTTGCTCCAGGTTTATTAACGTCAGTCTTGGGTATTAATTTAAATTTAGCTTCTGAAATATTGGAACGTTTTCTAAAAGAAGGAGTTGATGGTTTGCATCCAATCATAAATGAATCAAGTAACATAGACTTTAATGCTATCGACGCTTACGAAGAATATGCAGCAGCTAAAAATAAATTAAATGAGGTTTTTGTTTTACCTCCGCCATTTAAAACAGTGCTTGAGGCTGGAGAACTTGTTGAATATATTATTAATAAAATAGTACTTTCCCCTAGCAACAATTCTTTAACTACAAAAGATATTCAAAAGCAGTTTGGGGTTAGTCTAGAAGACGCAAAAATAATTATTAAAGATTTAGAGGGGGCCAAAGCTTTAGCGGATAATAAACTAGCTAGTATTGATAGCCTAAGAAAGCTTGAAGCTCAAATGAGTCCTTCTGATAAGGTACACAATATGTTAGAAAAACCAGCTCCAAGTACAACATCATCTGTTCCTGGTGCCGGGACTGCTCCTGCAGTAGACACAAACCCAACTGCTGGTGTGGGCGCCGCTCCTGCGACTCTTGCTGTTGCGCCAGGGTCATCATTAGAAAAGGGGATTGTAAGTAGAATGGGGGACAGTATAACAAACTTGGCTAAAAAGATCTGGGAAAATAAAACTGCAAGAATAACTTCTATTGTAACGCTTGTTTCTTTTGCGGCTTTCACTGGAGCTAAAATATTAGAATCAAAAAAAGAAGTACACTCAGAAAATAATAGTCAAAGTGTAACAGCTCCAGCCCAAGGAGATTCTAATAAATTAATAAAAGCAGGTGGGATTTCTGGAAAGCCACAAGCCAGTACTTTGGAAGGTTTAAATCCAAACTTTGAAAATACGAGATGGTGGAAAGAGCTTGATCAAGAAACACAAATAAATATAAAATGGCTACTTGGAACAAATGATCCTCAAGCTTGGGCATTAAAATTCTTTGAGAGAGTTGAGGTTTTAAATGAGCGCGACAAGCATGAAATGTCTCGTGACGAACAAATTTTTCTCTATAATAAGTTAGTCCAACCGCCAAGCTTTATGCTAAACACAGCTTATAATACAAATAATGATGTTGTGTCTGCCTGTATTATAAAGATGAAGGATACAGATTGTTACGTGAAAGAAAACATGACGGATATAATTAAAGAGATTTATAAAATATTTAGATCAATTGATCCACAAAATTTACAAGATGATTTGAGATTATTATTAGAGGATAAAAATATTGCTCAAACATTTATATGGGCACAGAATAGAATAGAAACAATAATGAAGGCCAATACAGCAAAACAATAATATGGACTCAGAAACAATTTTCAAACAACTAATAACAGAGTTAGGCTTAGAAAGTCTCAATGAAGAAGATCAAGAAAGGACTTTACTTACACTTGCGGAATCAATACAAAAACAATTTTTTGTAGATGCTTACGAGAGGGTAGGTAAAGACCAGTTCGAAGCACTCGAAGCATCACTTAAAATGGGGGAGGATTTTTATGTAACAACATTAAAGCATTTAATACCAGATTACGAGGAAATGTTCCAAGTATCTCGCAAAAAAGTTATTGATGCGTATAAAGGTTCCTCGCAGTAAGCGGGTAAGGAGTTCTATAGAAATTCGCTCCGAGTAGAATAACATATAGCAAGTAAACGGGGTATTGGAACCTTTTTATGTCGTTGCTCGGACGAAGTCTAAAAGATTACTTTTCTACTCCGCTCCTCGCTAGCCAAAATAAGAATGCGGCTCCAGTTGAAAAACCCCTGTGATACAATGGGTGCAAATGGCAGACATTCTCTTAAATAAAAAACAAAAGGAAGCAGTCCTTCATACCGAAGGGCCGCTTCTTATTTTGGCTGGTGCTGGTGCTGGAAAAACAAAAACAATTACTGAAAGAATTGTAGAAATAATAAAATCAGGAACTGACCCACGTGCAATTCTTGCTGTAACTTTTACAAATAAAGCTGCGAAAGAAATGCGAGAGAGAATAATAGATAGATTAGAAGAGGAACACATGATTGAGGAAGGACGACCGAATTTGAGCGAAGTTCGAGGCGGAACAAGTATTTTTAATGAGCCGTACATGGAGTACGGTGAAGAAAAAATAAGCAGTTCCAACAAAGAAATTCGCCAAATTCGGTCGTCCTTAAACCCATATCACCATATCCCGATAATAAAAACTTTCCATTCGTTAGGACTAATGATGTTATCCGAACAATCTGAGTACATAGGATTACTCAAGCATCCAACTATTTTGGATTCTGCAGATTCGCTTTCAATAATTAAGAAGGCTGTTGAACAACTAGGGATAGACCCGAAAGTAAATGACCCATCAAAAATCCGCTCTATAATTAGTCGTGAGAAAGGGGACTTCACAAGTCTTTCTGACTATAAGAAAAAAGTGGCTACTGCTCAAATGGACATAGTCGCTTCTGTTTGGAGAATATATGACGAGGAATTAAAAAGACAAAAAGCGGTAGACTTTGATGATTTAATCATAAAAGCTGTGCATATGTTGGAAGACCATCAAAATATACGTGAATATTATCAGAATCGTTTTACTTATGTACATATAGATGAGTATCAAGACACGAATGGCTCACAATATGCTTTTGTAAAATTATTAGTTAATCCAAAAAATAATAATATTTGTGTGGTGGGAGATACTGACCAAAATATTTATAGTTGGCGAGGGGCGAATTTAAGAAATATTTTAAATTTCGAGCAAGACTTTCCTGGAACTCACACTGTTTTACTTGAAGAAAATTACCGCTCGACTGGAAATATTTTAACTCTTGCAAATACTGCCATAGAAAAAAATACTGTCCGTCAAAAGAAAAATCTTTTCACTTCAAAAGGGCAGGGAGACAAAATAGATATAGTGCCGACATGGGATGAAGGCTCTGAGGCAGAATGGGTCGCGGAGAAATGCAAAATTTTAATTGAAGAAGGCCAAAATGCCGAGCAAATTGCTGTGCTTTATAGAGCAAATTTTCAGTCGCGAGTACTTGAAGAATCTTTCATTCGTGCAAATGTAACCTACAATTTGCTCGGCACAAAATTCTTCGAAAGAAAAGAAATAAAAGATGTGATGAGTTATTTACGTGCTTCAATAAATCGTCTTTCCCAACCGGATTTGAAACGCGTATTTGATACACCAAAAAAAGGAATAGGGAAGACCACTGTTGCAAAAATATTTGCTGGTATGGAAGTGCCGGCGAGTGCGCAATTAAAAATAAATAATGTTTATGATTTTTTGGATAAAATATCTGAGACTTTAGAAGTCTCGCCACTTTCAAATGTAATACAAATGATTATCGTTGACTCTGGAATGGAGAAAGAAATGTTAGAAGGCTCGTCTGAAGACAGAGAAAGATTAGAAAATGCTCGCGAATTAGTTTCTATGACTATTAGATATGACGAACAATCAGGAGTTGATGCTCTAACACAATTTTTAGAAGAAACTTCTTTACAATCTGACCAAGATAATGATACGAAAGATAAAAATGGTGTGAGATTAATGACAATACATTCTAGTAAGGGGCTTGAATTTGACCACGTTTTTGTCGTTGGACTGGAGCAAGATTTATTCCCACATAAAAATATTGGGAATAGAAATAGAAGTAAAGAAGAGGAAGAGGAGGAGAGAAGACTTTTTTATGTGGCTGTAACTCGTGCGAAAAAACATTTATATTTATGTTATGCCGAGCTTCGAACTATTTTTGGACAGAAGCAAATAAACGCACCTAGTGAATTCCTAGATGACGTTCCTGAAGAAATCGCAAATAGAAATGACTTGTATTATAAGCAAGGAAAGGGGAATATTGTTTATATTTAAATATAAACAACAATTTTTAATTTGAAATTTTTAATTTTTAATGGAGATATTCAAACTTCTTTATCTGTTAACTTTTTTGTCTTTGATGAAGACGAAATTTTAGAAAAAATTAGAGTTAATTCTTTGCTTTCTCGGGTTAATTAACATTTAGTGTTGGTATTTCTGTATTTGTCTTCTTCGCAAAAATCTAAAAACAAGCACTTCTCTATGCTGTGGTGGCATACCTCTATGA
>Ga0208375_1002178_pt1 | contig 19127 bp, 14 predicted proteins | sample RifOxyD1_FD_184038 | JGI IMG/M metagenome (GOLD analysis project Ga0208375, IMG submission 184038) | Soil microbial communities from Rifle, Colorado - Rifle Oxygen_injection D1 (SPAdes) | ecosystem: Environmental > Terrestrial > Deep subsurface > Rock core/Sediment | place: Rifle, Colorado... | reverse complement strand
CTTGAGCCCGTCTCGCGGGGACGGGCGAGAAAAGCGAAAAGATTGCATCCGCTTGCGTTTGCTAACTCCTCTTCGCCACGCTCAACACAATCCCCAACCCGCCCAAGAGAGAGATAATCGCCGTGCCGCCGTAGCTGACAAAAGGCAAAGGGATGCCGGTAAGCGGGACCAAACCGGATATGGCGGCGATGTTGATGAACGCCTGCGACATAATCCACATATTCATTCCCATCACCAACAGCGCCGAAAATTTGTCGGGCGCGTTTCTGGCAATTTGTATTAAAATAAAACACAGAACTACGAACAGGCCGATAGTTGCCGCCGCGCCGACGAAACCAAGCTCTTCAGCGATTACGGCAAAGATTGAATCCCCCACCACTTCCGGCAAAAAACCAAGCTTTTGTTTGCTTTGGCTGTATCCCAACCCGAACAAGCCGCCCGACCCGATAGACACAAAGGATTGATTTATCTGATAGGATATGCCCCTCGGATCCACGGAGGGATTGATAAACGACTTTATTCGGTTGAGCCGATACGGCTCAACCCAAATAAAAACAGCGACGATGGCCGCCAAAATTCCGGCTATTCCCAAAAATTGTTTTAAACTTATGCCGGCAAAAAAATAAATTCCGCCCGCAATGCACATCACGACAATTAAAGTTCCGACATCCGGCTGAAGCACCAAGAGGAGCATGATAAAAGCCATAATTATAAAAAACGGGGCCATCCCGTAAGTCCAATTTTTAATTCTTTCATTGCGCCCGCCGAACCAAGCGGCAAGATAAAGAACAACCGCTAATTTTAAAATTTCGGACGGCTGAAAAGAAACCGGTCCGACATTGAGCCACCTCGTCGCTCCTTTCAGTCCCTGCCCGAGGGTGGGGACAAAAACCAGGATCATTAAAACCAAAACAAAAAACAGAAGAAAAAAAGATATTTTTTTATAAAACTTGTGATGGAATTTTGAAAAAAGAAACATTAAAGCAAGTCCAGGAATAATCCCGAATTCAATCTGATGCAACACATAATAATACGAGGAGTTGAATTTTTTTTGGCCGGCCTCGATGCCCGCGGAAGATAAAACTACCAGTCCGAAAACTATTAAAATCAGTATTATCCAAAGTAAGCGCTTTGACATATCCTTAAGAACCTATCAGGTTTTTTGTTTCTGACGCGTAGGTCCTTTGTTTATTTTAGCGAGCAAGGGACAAAATGGAAATTCTTATTTACATTATCGGAACAGCGGAGGAATCTTACTGTCCACCAAAAAAATAATCAATCCGACCATCGCTCCGATCGCGGAAATCATCCAAAATCTCATCGTTACCTGGGTTTCCGGCCAACCGATCGCTTCAAACGAATGATGAATGGGAGTGGAAATAAAAATTTTCTTTTTGCGGATTTTTTTGGAAAGAGCCTGAATAATCACGGACAGGGATTCCGCCAAAGGAATAATCGCGATTATCGGAAGCAATAAAGAAGTATTGGTTAAAAGAGCGACAATACCCAAAACAAAACCCAATGCCATTACGCCCGTATCCCCCATAAAAAATTTGGCCGGAAAAATATTAAACCACAAGAATGCGATAAGCGCTCCCATAATCGCGGTGAGAAAAACCGCGAGATCCATGCGTCCCTGATCAAAAGCGATGGCGGTCATTGCCGCAAAAATAGTAAGGAACACTCCGCCGGATAAACCGTCCAGTCCGTCGGTTTCATTCATTGAAAACGCGGTCGCGATAATAACAAAAATCGCGTAAACCGCATACCACCATCCGATAACGATATCGCCGAAAAACGGAATGTTGAGAGTATCCCTGCCAAGCTTAAAATAAAACCACCAAGCTCCGATAACCGCAACTATGGTATACAAGATGAGGCGTTTTTTTAAACTAAATCCTCCGCGCTTGAAAATGCCAAGCATATCATCAGCCATGCCGACCAAACCGGCCAGCACCAAAAATCCAAGCGGCAATAATGTTTGGCTTCTGGAAAGAAAGGAAACCTGCGACCAAAAACCGTCAAACATATAAGAAAGAACTGCAAAAAGCGCAGTCAAAAAAAGAACCGTCACCCAAATCGGCAATCCGCCCATGGTGGGCGTGCCTTCTTTTTTTTTGTGAAGACTGTTGAACACCGGAGCGTCTTTTTTGGCAATTTCTTTGCCGGGTCGAAAATATTTAAGAAGTATTTGGGTCCAAAAAAAAGTTAAAATAAGATTTACAAAAAACGCCAAAGTGGCGACAACAAAAATACGAACCACATTAACAACAGTAAAAATTTCGTTATTCATAATATCCGCGCGATTTAATTATTCCCACCGATAAGCCGATTTGACCCAATTTATTAGGCTTAAGGTATCGCCAAATCTGTCCGGCGACCCCATCACTATACTGATAATCTTATCATTTTTGCCGGGAATATCCACTACCAATATCATGCAACCGCCGGCGCCGTCGGTGTATCCGGTTTTCCCTCCGATTATATCGGGCAAAACACCAAGCAATTGGTCGGTGCTTTTAACATTGTGCTCTATTTTACCGTCGGCTGATTTTACAACCACATTTTTCTCGGACAAAAAATTCCAAATCAGATCATATTTCAGGGCGTATTTAACCAATTTTATCAAATCATACGGCGTTGAATACGCTTCGTCGTTAAGGCCGGCCGGATCAAGAAAATGAGTATCGGCCATGCCCAATTGGTTTGCCCGCTCATTCATTTTTTCAACAAAATTAAAACCCTTGCTTTGGGTAAACAGCGCAAGAGCAAAAGCCGAATCGTTGGACGACTCAATGAGCATCAATTTCAGAAGATTTTCAACGCTTATTTTTTCCCCAAGATACAAAGTTTGTTTTTCGTCGTCCACCCGCAAGGCTTCTTTCGGAACGGTTACCGTATCTTCCAGTTTTAAGTTTTCAAGAATTATTACTGCGCTCAATAATTTGGTTAACGAAGCAATGGGTAATTTTTGCCTTGAATTCTGTTCAAAAAGAAACCGCCCGGATCTTGTATCGTAAACAAGAGCGGATTTTGCTTTAATAAACGGCCGGGAAATCGTCGTATCCAAAATCGGAACAAAGCTCGGTTCGGAAATCGGAAAAATATACGCCTGACTGGCGTTAAAAACGGCTTCGGGAGATTTGGTAAAATTTTTATCGCTGTTTGACGACTTAACGACAAAAAAAACATTTATAAAAATAAAAACCGCTAAGATAATTGTCAGGAAATATATTTTTAGGCGCATCTTGCTCTACTTTACTGTTTTTAAATGCAATTCTTTCAACTGTTTTTCTTCCAGTTCCGAAGGTGATTTCATCATTAAATCTCTCGCGTCGCCTGTTTTGGGAAAAGCCATCACTTCTCTGATATTGGGCTCATTGTTTAAAAGAGCGATTAATCGGTCAAAGCCCCAAGCGATGCCGCCATGAGGAGGAGCGCCGTTTTTGAAAGCCGTCAGCATATGGCCGAAATTTTGTTCTATTCTTTCTTTCTCAAATCCCATTATTTCAAACACTTTTTCCAGCGCTTCCGATTGGTGGTTGCGGATACTGCCGCCTCCGATTTCCCATCCGTTTAAGACGATATCGTATTGGGTGGTTAAAATTCCGGCGATATTTTTCTTATTCATCAAATTTTCCATATCTTCGGGCTTTGGCGCGGAAAAGGGATTGTGGGTAAATGTGAAACCTCCTTCTTGGGTTTTCTCGAAGAAAGGAAAATCAACCACCCAGCAAAACGCCAAAAGATTCAAATCTCCGTCAGCCAACGGATTATCATTTCTCATATCGGGGCGGTCGGTTTGATATTTTTCCATCGCTTCCTTGTAGCTAATCCGCGGAAACGGTATCTTCTGAATTCTTTTTTGCGGATAAATCTTTTGCACCATTTCTATGAGCAATCCTTCATTCAATTGCATTACATCTTCGCGTTCCACAAAGCTCATTTCCATATCAAGTTGGGTAAATTCAGGCTGTCGGTCGCCTCTGGTATCTTCGTCTCGAAAACATCTGGCTAATTGAAAATATTTCTCAACTCCGGCAACCATTAAAAGTTGCTTATACTGCTGTGGCGATTGTGGTAAAGCAAAAAACTGACCAGGATAAAGACGGGATGGAACCACAAAATCACGCGCGCCCTCGGGAGTTGATTTGGTCAAAATAGGCGTTTCCACTTCTAGGAATCCTTTGTCTGATAACCAATTACGAATAAACATAGCCATCGTGTGTCTTATGGCTAAATTTTTGGCCAATCTTTGACGACGCAAATCAACATAGCGGTATTTCATCCGAGATTCTTCGCCTATTTCATAACCATCAGTATCAATGGGGAATGGCGGGGTCTCTGACTTATTGAATACTTCAAGGTCAGTCGGTTCTATTTCTATACGACCGGTCGGAATTTCATCATTAAACATTTTCTCGGGCCGAGGATTAACTTTTCCTTTGATGCATACTACCCACTCTGACCTTAGTTGATTAGCTAAATCATATCCTGCTCCCTTGGGAGTAAATACTATTTGTACAATTCCACTTCGGTCACGCAAATCAATAAAAATAAGTTTGCCGTGGTCCCGACGATTATGAATCCAACCGCACAGAGTCACTTCTTGACCGACGAGATCTTTTGTTTCTAAAATTGAGGTTCGCTGCATATTTTCATCTTAACATAAAAACTTGCGGAAACAAGTCTTTATGTTAATTATATTGAACAATTGAATTTACGACAGAAGAGCGGTCTCAATAATTTTATCTATGAGTTGCGGAAAGGACAAACCGGCGGATTGAGCCGCTTTGGGAAGAAGCGAATTCGGAGTCAAACCCGGAAGAGTGTTGATTTCCAAAACATAAATCGCGGCGCCAGTCAAAATCATGTCCGTTCTTGAATAGCCGCGACAATTTAAAATCTGATGCGCCCGAACGGCAGTATCCTGCGCCTGTTTAAAAACCGTTTCGCCAAGTTGCGCCGGAGTTATTTCATTTGAATGTCCGGCTTTATATTTGGCGTCATAATTAAAAAATTGGTGTTTTTTTAACGGAACAATTTCCGTTACCGGCAGAGCGTCAACGGAACCGCTGACGGAACTTAAAACCCCGCAGGTCAATTCCCTGCCCTTGATAAACTCCTCAACTAAAATTTCTTTATCTATCAGAAACGCCCCCACAACCGCTTTGGCTAATTTTTTCGAATTATCCGCAATTTGCACTCCGATGGAAGAACCGTTGGAACACGGTTTTACCACCACCGGAAACTTGGCAATTTTATTTACAAAAAAATTAAGCTGGGCTGAAAAATTTTCTCCTTTTTTTAATTTGAGAGTCTTGGGAACATTAAGTCCCGCCAATTTAAAAATTTCCCGGCTTTGAAATTTATCCATAGCCAAAGCCGAAGCGGCAATGCCTGAACCGGCATATCTCTTGCCGGCGCTTTCTAAAATTGCCTGAACCTTGCCGTCTTCGCCGAACGAGCCGTGCAAAGCGTTAAAAACAACATCGCAGTTCTTAACCGCCTTTGACCAGTTGGCAATGCGATTATTTACAAACCATTTGCCGGTCTTTGAAATCTTAATCGTGAGTGGCCGATATTTTTTTAAATCTAAATTATCCAAAACATTTTGTCCGGTCGCCAAAGAAACCTCGTGTTCCGCCGACGACCCGCCCATCAATATTCCGATTTTCAAAATTTTAGACATAACAATATTATTTGCCTAAATGAATCCTCCTCACGGCAAGCCGCGAGGTATCAAGAGGAGGCTTCGCCCCTTGATACCGCCGCAGAGCGGCGGAGTATTCACCCTTTTAGCTTCGCTCGGGCAAAATGTAAATGAGCTTTTATCAGCACTCAGACAAGATATGAATAAATTCCTATCTTGATCTTCGTTAGATAAAATAAGAATTTCCATTTTGCCCCTCGCTCGCTAAAATAAACAGTCCGCCCCCCGAGAATCGAACTCGGAACCTTCTCCTTAAAAGGGAGCTGCTCTACCAATTGAGCTAGGGGCGGTTTACTATAATAAAATAGCACAGTTTTTTAGTTTTAACAAATTAAAAAAGGGAGTTATTCCCATTTTTTAATACGCATAAATATTATTTTTTTAACGACTCCTCTAAAATCTTTTTGAGTTCGCCGGTATCAACTTCTTTTTTGGGTTTTGGAACTCGCTCGCTTATTTTCATCCTTTTGCCCTTAAAATTAACCGGTCCCGAACTTAAAGCCGATTCCAAAGATGCCGGAGCGCTTTGATTTTGAACTATCGGCCTTGGAGCCGAAGGAACCGGCGGTCTGTTGTCCCGTCTCTCGTCTCTATAAAATCTATCGTCTCGCCCGCGATCGTCCCGTCCATGGTCCGGAAACCTTTGTCCTCTTCCGCCGCCGAATGACTCGCCATAATCGCGTCTCGGTCTTCGTTCTCTTTCTTCTTCGCCGCCGACTGATTCTTCACCCGATGATCCCGCCCATTCGGCGATAGCTTTTTCTACATCGGCTTTAGGATTAGCGTAGGTTTTTCTTGACGCGGCTATAATGTCATCGCGAAATGTTATCTCCGGCTTGGAAAATCTTTGCAAAGTGGAAGCCGAGAATCCTCTTGAAGAAATGCCGTTTATCATAAGCTTCAAATAAATGCTTTGTTTGCCCAGATTTACGATATCCGCCATCATAAAATCAGGCGCAAACCACTTTTCCAAAAATTCGGCGTCTTCCGCGCCGACCCTGAACGAAATAATCGTTCCCACATTGCCGAATACGGCGTCTCTGACCGGCTCTTCCATCTGTTTGATGTATTGGTGAGCCATAATCAAGCCGAGGTGGAATTTTCTCGCTTCGGACAAGATATTGGCGAACGATTCGGTGGCAAAATGCTGAAATTCGTCAACATAAAGGAAAAAGTCTCTTCGTTCCGGTTCGGGAATATCCACGCGGGACATGGCCGCCAACTGAATTTTGGTGACCAATAGCGCTCCAAGCAAACGGGATGCGTCTTCGCCGATTCTGCCTCGCGAAATGTTCACCAAAAGAATCTTGCCCTCGTCCATAATCTTTCTTATGTCCAAAGTTGATTTGGGCTGGCCGATAATATTTCTTATTAAATTGTTTGAAATAAACTGGCCGATTTTATTTTGAATCGCCGCCGTCGCTTCGGTGGCAAACTTGTCGGCGTATTTGGCAAACTCATCAACCCAAAACGCTTTTACAATCGGGTCTTTGACATTGGCGACAACCTTCTTGCGGTACTCTTTGCTGGCAAGCATTTTATTGATGCCAAGCAAAGTGGAACCGGGAAATTCCAAAAGCGCCAAAATCGTATTATTCAAAATATATTCCATTCTCGCCGACCAGGCATCAACCCAAATCTTTTTAAAAACGCCCAACAGTCCGGCGGCAATCAAATGCCGATAATCAAAATCAACGCTTTCCATTACATTGAAGGCGACCGGAAACGCTAAATCTCCCGGGTCAATGTAGACAACATCTTTAATCCTTTCTTCGGGAATAAAATCCAAAAGATCCACGACCGGATCGCCGTGAGGATCTATGAAAGCGATGCCATGTCCGGCTTCAATATCCTGAATGGTCATGGTCTTCAAAAACTCGGATTTGCCCATGCCGGTAGAACCAACCACATACATATGGCGTCTTCGGTCATCGGATTTGATGCCAAATCTAACCTTATCATTTCTGAAATTGGTTTCTCCAAGAAGCAATATTTCGTTGTCCGGCGGGGTAATCATAATCTAATTAATAATTGTTGATTGTTATCTTGTTTTTAATTTTAACAATTAGCACGCTAACAATATAACAATACTGCATTTGCTTATTACGATACCGGCAATCCGACCGGCGGTTCGCCTTTTTTGGTTTCCACTCTCGGCAATAACGGCGCTTTGACGCCGATATCCGGAAAATGAAATATCGTCGCTAATTCTTCTACATTTAAAACAAACGGTTTTTTCATAAATGTTCTGTTTTTAAATTTGCTCCACAAAAATACTTTCTTGTTGTATTCTTTTTGTTTTTTAAACGGCCATCTGCACAAAGGCGCGGTCTTAATATTCATCTTAAAGCCGTTGAGCGATTGAGAAGCAAATTGCTTATATGCCCCCATTATTCCGGAAATATGAGCCCGGTGAAACACTTCCTTTGAACCGGCATAAATAAACCTGATGCCGCTTTCAAATCCTAATTTGGCAAAGCTTTTTTCTATCGCTTTCAGAATATCTTGCTTGCCGGGAGAAAGTTGGGCGTTGTCTTTTTTGTCATCTTTTTTTTCCACGGGGAAATGCCCGGGCACATATTCATCAATGGCAAATATCATTTTTGAAAGAAAATCAGGTTTGAGCTTAACTTCTTTGCCCATTATTTTATCAACAACAGCTTGTCCCTTTTTAATCCAGCCGTCCCCGGTGGGCCGGATAAGCAGCTGAATGCCGATAAACTCCCCATATTGCAAACTGCTTAAAACCTCCGAAAGCGAAGCTAACGGATCAACTCTTTTGACATCTTCTTTGCCCACCGCCACTTCCTCAAATTCGGGATAAGTTCTGATCGGATAAGCGTCTTCCTTGTTCAAAAGAAGTTCTGCTCCCCAAAGATCGTTTTTGTCGTCAGGCATTGAAGCCGGCCAGCCGGTAATGTAATCAACGGGCGCTTCGGTAATTTCGGTATCGGGATATTGGGCGTAAATTTGCGACTGGACTAATTTTTTATATGCCTCAATGGTTCTGACGAAAAAGTGGATTTCGCCGCCGGAACCTATTATTTCAAAAGAAAACCAATCCATAACCTTGCCCTTAAAAAACTTGTCTCTCCACTTAATCGGCAAAAAAACGCCGTGCAAGGCATTGAAAATTTGTTCGGTCGCTTTGGGACTTTTGCGGATTTCTTTGGGAATTTTTAATTCTAAAAGCGCCCATTTGAGCGAAGAAATATATTTGGTTCTCGTATAAACTTGATAGGCTTCAAACAATCCGAAAAACAACAAAACCGGCGCGTATGCCCACCAGTATAAAGAGAGAATATTATAAGCTTGATTTAAGCTGTCTAGAGCGAAAGATAATTGTTCCACGATATTAAGACTTGCGCGTTTGAGCCGCGAAGCCCAAACAATTTAGGCCTTTCTAAGAGTGTAGGTTCCGTCTTCGTTCTTAGCGAAGACTTTGGAATCCTGGAGATTTAACAAAATTGTATTCTCCTTTACCATTCTCGCATTCATTACGCTTGTTAGCAAGGCCGTCTTGTGTATTGGCTTAGAAGAATTTTTGAGAATATCAATTAAAACATCTTTTACCGTTCCCGCTTTGTATCCCCATTCCGATAAAGCATACATGCCTCGGCCAACCAAAACAAAACGCCCATCCTTGATAAGTTCGTTGTGAACGGTTTGGGTGTTCGCTTTTTTGCCCGAAAAATTAGCGATATTGATGCATTTGGCGATATCGCCAAAGTGTTTGGGGGCATTGGCTTTCTTTAAAACCAAATAGGCCTTGTCTTTTACGCCCCTGGGTTTAATTTCCGGCCAATTAATAAGACCGATCTCGTTATAAATATTTTTCCCGACATTTTTGCTGATGCCCAAAAAAGCGCCGAGATGGCTTGGAATCAATTCTCCGCCGTCAAAACCGGCAACTGAATATTTTGTAATCAAAGAGGAGAAATTAGAATCGGAAACCGGCTTTTTATTTTTTGCCAAAATATTTTCCAAAGATGACGCCGTATTTTTAAATGCGGTTGCGCGCGCATCATCAATCGCCCAAAAAGCATTAAAACTGTCGTTCTCCGCAAATTTCATCGGACTGTTTCTTAGAGCCAAAAGCAAAACAAGCAAAGAGTTGGCCGCGGCGTCCTGTTCATTGCCGCTAAACGATTTGAAAAGGTCTCTTTCTTTTATAACTCCGCCGTTTTTGTTTACGAAGTTTTGAGCAAGCGATACAAATTGATCAACTTCGCTGTCATTCTTTGAAGATTCCCTTAGCTGTTTAAGAATGAACTCTTCAATCTGCCTTACCCGTTCTCTGGTAATGCCATAGCTTCGTCCTATTGATTCCAAGGTTTCTTTCCTGCCTTTTTTCAAACCAAAACGACGGGAAATAATATCCTTATTCCTGGACGATAAATTCTTTAAAAGATTGGCAACCGTTTTAAGTATTAAATTATTGTTATTAGAACCCATACAAAATGGTTATTTATTGATTAGTTGTATAATATCACCACTCATAAAAGCTGTCAACCCTTCCCTTTTAAGCACTTGCTTTTAATGTCTCTGACTTGCCTGTTATCTCTTTTGGCTCACGCTTTTTCCGTTCCACCAAACCAATAACGGAGAGGCAACAAATATTGAGGAATAAGCTCCCAAAAAAATACCCATAATCAGAGCAAGCGCAAAATATTTGATGCTCTCGCCGCCGAACAGGTAAATGGCCATTAAAGAAAGAAGCGTGGTAAAGGTGGTATTTAGGGATCTTGTTAATGTTTGAAGGATACTCTTGTGAACCACCGCTCCAAAGCCCTCCCCCGCTCCTCCTCCTTTTATAATATTCTCCCTGACCCTGTCAAATACAACTACCGTATCAGAAACGGAATATCCCAATACGGTCAAAATAGCGGCAACAAAAACCGCGCTTATTTCTATTCCGTAAAACTTTCCCAATAAAGCAAATACGCCGACGGGAATAATGACATCGTGAGCCAAAGCGACGATGGCGGCAACACCCATCGCCCAACCGGAGATTGTTCGCGAAAGTTTTCTGAACACTATCGCTATATAAATAATTATTGAAAATAGGACAATTATAACCGCGGACAAACTCTTGCTTTTAAGTTCCTTGCCTATGACTGGGCCGACGGAATCAAATTTTAATTCTTCCATTCCGGCTGACGGAAATTGCGTTGAAATCTTTTTTAAAATATCCTGGTGAATTTGTTCCAATAATTCCCCGCTTTTTATAATAATTCCGCTTTGTCCGGCAAGATTGACGCCGGCTTCTTTAAATTCCGCCTCTCCGGAAAGAAGCGACTGTATTTCTGAAATTTGAGGCCTGCCATTTTTGAAATTTAATTCCATAACGCTTCCGCCCTTAAAATCAACGCCGAATTTAAGACCATAAATACCGGCTGCCACAATAGCCGAGAAGGCCAGGCCTACAGATATAAAAAATACAATTGTATAAATCTTTTTCATTCCGTTAAAATAACCATTTTACTTTTTCCGATTTCGGACCGACAAACAAATTTAGAAAATTTCTTGTTACAATGGTAGCCGTGAATAAACTTGTCAAAACTCCTATGCCGAGAGTAAGAGCAAAACCCCGCACAATGGAAGTGGTAAAAATATATAAAACCAAAGCGCCTATCAAAGTGGTAATATGGCTGTCGCGAATTGAAAGCCATGCCCTTGAAAAACCCTCGTGAGCGGCTTGATTCAGAGTTTTTCCGGCCTTAAGCTCTTCTCTCATGCGCGCAAAAATAAGGACATTGGCATCTACGGCCATGCCCAACGACAATATAAATCCGGCAATGCCGGCCAGGGTAAGAGTTACCGGAATTATTTTATAAACAGACAAGACAATGAGAATGTAAACCATTAAAGCGATTACTGAAACAACACCCGGCAATCGGTAAAATAAAACCATAAAAGCCGCAACAAGAATAAGACCCCAAACACCCGCCTTTAAACTCTTGGCAAGCGATTGGGCGCCAAGCGACGCGCCGATAGTTTGTTGACTGATTAATTTGATCGGGACCGGCAAAGCTCCGGAATTTAATCTCGTTGCCAGCAATTTGGCTTCATTCGGCGTAAACTTTCCTGAAATCACGGCTTTGCCATCGGGAATTTCCGATTGCACCACCGGCGTGGAAATGGGAATGCCGTCCAAATAAATAGCGACAACTTTGTTTAGGTTCTTTTTGGTGATTTGGGCAAATAACTTGGCCCCCTCTTCATTTAATTCCAAGCTGATTTCCGGAGAATAAGTTTGGGGATCAAACGAAAGTTGAGCTCTTTTAAGATGCCTGCCGTTGAGACCGGTGCTTTGGAACGGCTCCTCGTCAAGTCGTTTACCCTGCTGTTGTGCTTCTATGATGGCTTGGGTGTCAGCCTTTTCTTCTTTAAATTCCAAAAACGGTGTTTCACCGATCAATTGAATGGCTTGGTTCACATTCTTAATTCCCGCGAGTTCAACCACCAAACGATCATTGCCGCTCACCTGAACAAGAGGTTCGGCAACGCCAAAAAAATTAACTCTTCGTTCTATCACATCTCTGACACCGTCCATAGCGTCGGCCTTTTGGTCTATCGCGGAAAGATCCGCTTGATACAAAAGATGGGTCCCGCCAAGCAAATCTAATCCGAAACGAAATGGCACATTAAAAACATGAGGCAAACCGAGAGAGGTCTTGCCGTTAACAAAATCAACTCCCTTATTCACGGCTTGAGGATAAACAAAACCAAAAAGCAAAAGAGAGCCGATAATTATTCCGATAAACAGATAAGAATTTTTCATTGTTGAGATGATACCACGCCCCAAAATATATTCAAGAGGCCGGATGCCTACTTGGCGACCGTTCAAGATTATTCCTCTAATTTTTCTCTGGATTTTTTGGGGCCTTGCGTTTCCAGCCATTCTTTTATCAAAAGTGTGGCTCTGACATCATCTTCGTTGTATTTGAGAATTCTTTTCAGGATTGCATCGCCTGCTTGCCGGTCAGGCAAGTCTTTTTTATCAAGCCAGTCGTTATACCAAACCACCGACTCCGCTCCGCCGGCTTCAGAATCATCCCATTTATAACCCAAATATTTGGCGGCATCTTTCAAACTGTAAAAATAAAGAGGCAAAACAGCCGATTCCACCAGCCTTAAGTGCATATCAATCGTATTCTCCCGAAATTTATTTATTAAACTTTCCGGAGCGCCGTATTTTAAGGCCAAACGGTCAAAAACATGTCTTTCGTAGAAAGCATAATGATAAATGACGAAATCATCCAAACCCGCGAGAAAATCCAGAAACTTTCTCCACATTTCCGGCTCTTCGCTTTTATCTTTTGCCAAAAAATAATTATACTCCGGTTCACTGTTTTTCTTTTCCGTGTTTTTCACCAAAAATCCAAGGAGGTAATCAATATCCCTGGTCGGATCGCTTTCTATGTCAAAATATATTTCATTTTTCACCTCCGGAAATTCGGCCTTCTTTAAAATCACCGGCTCCTGCGAAACGAGAACTTTCGCCTGATTGTTGAGCCGCACCAATTTATCAAACGGCCAATCTTCCAGCTGGTTCCTTAATTCGTTAACATCGGCGTTGGCCAAATCAAAAACTGTTTTTATATTTAAATCGTAAAGGCGTCTTTGGTCGCCCTGGCTTAATCGGTAAACCAATGAAACATCGTTGCAACCCTCGGTTTCGGAAATGCAAAGCGAATACCAGGGAGTGCGCTTACAGCCGCTCTTTAAAAACGGCAGCGGTTTCTCCCCTTCCAATATTTTTTCTATCTGTTCAAGCGAAAGATGAAACTGATCAACATAATCGTTGACTAAAAATGACCTTTCGTTGCCTTCGGGGTCTATGACGAAAGCGTGAGTCGGCCTTACCCCCTGAAGCCGTTCAAGAATTAAACTGTAAAAAATCAGCTGAAACTTAAATTCATCGCGCAGGTCTAACGAACGCTGGGCATCATAAACGACATAATGCCAATCGCCAAAATTTGATTTTGCCGGCTTGCCCTGACCTTGTGGAAGTGGCCGGGCTTCCAACAAATCCGGCATTCCCACCCAATCTTCATTCATCAAAACGCCGTGATAGATATTTTTCCCTTGCTTCATCAGTTCAAGAGTCGCCAAAAACGCTTCGTCCAAATCGCGCATCAGTTCGGGCTTAACCTGTTCAAATTGTTTGTGTTTGCCAAGCCCTTCTTCCGCGCCGATCATCTTGCCTTTGTAAATCATATCCAAAAGCGGCGGAATATGCTTTTTCTTTTGGGCGTCGCCGTAAATGTCGTACCAAATCCAATGCGGACATTGAAAAAATTTGTAAAAATGTTCGGCGGTAAGTTTTGGTTTGTCTTTGACCACAATTTAATCTTACTTATAAAAATTAATTATAGCAACTGACAGAAATGAATCCTCCTCGCGGCAAGCCGCGAGGAGGATTCACTCCTTTTAGCTTCGCTCGGGCAAAATGTAAATAAGAATTTCCATTTTGCCCCTCGCTCGCTAAAATAAAAAAACCGACTACTTGTTTGCTCTAGTTCAATGGCTAATATGAGCGCTAATGCGTATCGAAAAAGATTCAAGGGAATCATAAATTGTTATAATATGCTCGTACGAGCATATTATAACAATTTATGATTCCCAACCAGCCAAATTAAAAATTTTACGCAGCTCTGCTTCTCTAAAACCCGGGGATTCCGCCACAATTATATCAACGAAATCGCTTATATTTAAATTGCCGCAAATATCGCCTATTTCATCATCACATGGATACGGAAAAATAAAAACACTTTTTTGCAGCATAACAAACCCGAGAGATTTTATCTTTTTTCTGAATCTGATTCGTTCGTTGTGCAGTTCTTGAGGAATATCAAAAATAATAACCCGCCATTTGCCATCCCATTTCCCGTTATTTTTATTTTTAAAATATCGCGTATGCGATTCTTGAAACCATTTTTGCCCGTTTTTTGTAAAAATAAACTCATCACTGTTTTTTCTTCTTATAATGCCTCGTCGTTCTAAATTTTTAAAACCGAAATATTTTTTACTGTCATCGGAAAGATCTATACTAAAATCGTTGTACCTGAATCCTTTATATGAAACCCTCCCCAAAGAACGGCTTAATTCCCCAAACGCGCTTATTAATTCTTCTAAAAAACGAATGATAAATTTTTCTTTCATAAATCTTAACTGCTCCCATTCTGTTATTTAGGGCTCGTACGAGTCCTAAATAACAGAAAAACGACGACAAAAAGCAACGACGCCATCAGTTATATATTCAAATCTTGGATTATTTTGTGTTGCGAAGCCATCTCTACGAAATGGCAGTGGTCGCAATGATCGGAATTTGCCGGCGCGGTTTCCCGGCGTGCGGTTTCAATCGCTCTTTCAAATGTATCGCCGACCCAATCTGGGTCAATATCCACCCGCCTTAATTCTTCCCTGAACGGCAAAACATTGGCAAATCCTCCGCCGTCTTTCTGGACGACATAAAAAACAAAATATGCGTGGGGCTGGATTTGATAGCCGTTTCTCTGCAACAACCAGGAATAAACTTCCATCTGTTTTTGGTAGTCGTCGTAAATCTTAATTTCTTTGGAACCGGATGATTTGTAGTCAACCACCGCCAAAGAACCATCGGAAAATTCAAGAATATCGTCAACCGCGCCGTATAAGATTGCGTTTAAATCTTCGTCAAAATATGAAACGCCCCGAAAATTGTTTCTCCAATCATGCAATTTTTCATCGACAAATAATTTTGCATCCAGTCCTTCTTTGGCAAAAACAGGCGGGAGTTTGCCGTCCACCCGATATTTGTCAAATTCTTGTTTCACCAAATAATCCACCGCCGCCGACAAAGTATACGGATATCCCGGCGGGCGTTTTATTTTGTGATGGACATTCAGCCAAAAACACCTCGGACAATCAAGAAATAGTTTCAACCCGCTTCTGGAGATTTTGATCGTGTTTTGAACTTTTGCAACCATATCGTTTATCTTAACCCAACATTTGAAAAAATAAAAGAGAGCGAGTATATTATGTTGAAACAATCAACGCACTTTAAAAAGGAGCCGAAAAATGAAACACGGATTTAATTTTTGTTTTTCGTTGACGGTTGCTATCATGTTGTTATCGGCAATCAACTGCAATAATGCCCCGACCTTGCCGTCAAAAATGATACGGATTACTTATCCAAGAGGAGGAGAAACATTTTCCAGCGGCGACCGCGTCATAATCCAATGGACCGCAACGGGAAGCATAGACGAAGTTGATATTTTTCTGTTTGCCTCTTTTGATAATTACGGCGAGGTATTGGCGCAAAATATACCCGCAGAAATCGGACGATTTACCTGGATAATTCAAACCTGTCCGGCATATAACCAATATTTCAGAATAGAAATAACCGACAGCGCCAGTTTGGCGGCAATGACCGCCAGTCTCGGGTTTACAATAAAGAAATGCTCATAATTCCAAAATGATTGACTTTTTAAGTAAAATATGTCAGCATATTACCTGCGTACCTTTACACCCCAACAATTAACTTTATCAAAGGAGACGACTGTGATGAGAATTGTAAAAACCCTCCAAACCCCGAAAACCCTCGTTAAGGAGCTGGAACAATAATGATCACTTTGTGCCTTCAACGGAATAGAAAAACTATCTTTGCGGCAATTTCCCCGGAAATACACAAACGAATGAGAGTATTCGCCTGGACAAACAACATTTCATTACAAGACATAATGGAGTTTGTTTATAACCAATTCGGCAATATTTCTCAAAAATCCATCGCGAAATATTTGCAAAACTCCGGCAATCAACCCAAATAGTTCTCCTAAAAAACGGCTACGGCCGTTTTTCCTTTTACGCCCCGTGACACTTTTTATACTTCTTTCCTGAACCATCCCGCACCAATCTTTTCCGCTGACCGCCTAAACGGGGGCGGGATTGGTGCGGGACTCCGCTTAGTTTATTTTTAAACCAAACTATCTGCCATGACAATGCTTATACTTTTTTGGTCGGCCGTCTGAATGTGTCGCTCCGCACGGACAAGGGTCATTTCTACCGATTTTTATTTCGCTTTCTGCTGGCTGTCCTTGTCTTGATTGAGATTCACGCTCAATTGCAGTTTCTTCACCGGAAACAATATTCGGACGGCTTTCCTTCAAATCAATCTTTTTAGGTTGATTAACAAAACCAACTTTGAATATCAGATTCGCCACCTCCGCTTCAATCGCGCCAGTTAATTGCTGGAACATTTTATGGCCCTCGGTCTTGTATTCAACAAGCGGATCTCTCTGGCCGTAGGCCCTCAAACGCACCGAATCCCGCAAATATTCCATCGCATCAATGTGACCCATCCACAATTCATCAACCGTTCTTAATAAAACTAGCTTTTCAAGCTGTTTCATGCTTTCTGTTCCAAGCTCTTTTTCTTTTGCTTCATATAATGCTGATATTTTTTCTTTAATAAATTCCACTAATTTGAAGGGGTCTTTAGATTTAGAAATTTCAATAAGTTCAGAATGCAACTCAAGGCCGGATAACGCCTTAATTGACTCACTTATTTCTTCAATATTCCATTCATATTCCTGGCCTTGGGCATGAAAAGCCACCAAATTATCAATCTGTCCGTTAAGATACCCTATTATTTTTTCTTTGTTATTATCCAACGATAAAACATCTTTGCGTAAACGGTAAATCGCTTCGCGGTGCTTATTCATTACATCATCGTATTCCAAAACATATTTTCTGATATCAAAATTGTGTCCCTCAATCCGCGATTGAGCCTGTCCAATAGCATTTGAAACAAATCTGTTTTCTATAACATCGTCTTCGCCCACGCCCAATGTCTCCATAATTCTCTTCAAACGGTCTCCGCCGAATATTCTCGCCAAATCGTCTTCGGTGGAAATGAAAAACTGAGACGAACCCGGATCACCCTGCCGGCCGGCGCGTCCGCGCAACTGGTCATCTATGCGCCTGGCTTCGTGGCGTTCGGTGCCGATGACATGCAAACCTCCGGCTTCGCGGACTTTTTGCGCTTCTTGGGCATCTATGGGATTACTCGCTTCGCCGAATCGAGGCGAGCCGCCAAGAATTATGTCCACACCGCGGCCGGCCATATTGGTCGCCACGGTTACGGCGTATGATCTGCCTGCTTGAGCGATAATCTCCGCTTCCCGCTCATGATTTTTTGCATTTAAAACATTGTGCGGAATCCCCTCCCTATTCAGCAAAGCGGAAAGAATCTCATTTTTCTCAATTGATACCGTGCCAACCAAAACCGGCTGGCCTTTTTCATGTTTTTCTTTTATTTCCTTGGCAATGGCCCGAAATTTACCCGTTTCGGTTTTGTAAATTCTGTCGGGCGCGTCGCGGCGAATCATCGGTTTGTTGGTTGGAATTTCAATCGCGCTCAAATTATAAACACGATGAAATTCTTCAGCCGATGTTTGAGCCGTTCCGGTCATACCGGCCAGTTTCTTGTAAAGACGGAAATAATTTTGAAAAGTGATGGTCGCTAAGGTGCGAGATTCTTTTTCCACCTTAACTCCCTCTTTTGCCTCAACCGCCTGATGAAGGCCCTCCGACCAACGACGGCCCGGCATCAGCCGACCCGTAAATTCATCAACAATTATCACTTCCCCTCCGTCAGTTGAGGGATTTACAACATAATCCCGATCCCGCTTGAATAAAATTTCAGCTTTCAACGCCTGCTCCAGGTGATGGACATTCCGCACTCCGCCTTCTTCATAAATATTTTTCAAGCCAAGCATTTTCTCAACTTTCTCTATTCCTTTTTCAGTAATTGAGACGGCTTTTAATTTTTCATCAACATTGTAATCTTCGTTTTCAATTAAACGGGGCACGATTTTAGAAAAAGTTTCATACATTTTAGTTGATTCCGTGTCCGGCGCGGAAATAATCAAGGGCGTGCGCGCTTCGTCAATAAGAATGGAATCAACTTCATCAACAATCGCAAAATTGTGCCCCCTTGATTGACTGATATCCGGCAAAGTATAGGCCATATTATCTCTTAAATAATCAAAGCCGTATTCGTTATTGGTGCCATAAGTAATATCGGCTTCATAGGCATCGCGTCTCGTCACCGGCCTTAAAAACTCATGGACTACCCGGAATGATCCGGTCAGATCTCTCTCTTTATCCAAAACTGCTTCTTTAGAATCGGGGCTTGGAACTGGCAAACCGGATTTATTATTTTCTAATTCATGTATCTTTTCGCTATGCAAAGGGTCATATAAAAAACTTGAGTCGTGGTTGATGCAACCGACCGATAATCCGAGAGCGTGATATATCTGTCCCATCCACGCCGAATCTCGCCGGGAAAGATAATCGTTGACCGTAACAATATGCACGCCTCCGCCAGCCACCGCTTTCAGCGGGGCCCCGCTGAAAGCGGTGGCTG
>Ga0208375_1002174_pt1 | contig 19155 bp, 9 predicted proteins | sample RifOxyD1_FD_184038 | JGI IMG/M metagenome (GOLD analysis project Ga0208375, IMG submission 184038) | Soil microbial communities from Rifle, Colorado - Rifle Oxygen_injection D1 (SPAdes) | ecosystem: Environmental > Terrestrial > Deep subsurface > Rock core/Sediment | place: Rifle, Colorado... | reverse complement strand
TGATGGAAGTATCCCAACCAACCTCTTCCAGTACGTCCCGTCTGATTGCATAAACGGATCCGTGTATTTGTTTGAATGCTCCCAGGATTTCCTGACCTGATCGTTCGATAACATAACTGCCTGCATATTCAGTCCTGACTCCCCTTGTAATCCAGTTCTCTGATTTATTTAACACATGCCACTGATATCCACATACTGCTGCAATTGCGCTTTTAACAGTAGTTGTTTGTGTTTGAGCATATGTTTGAGATTGGTTGTTGGTGGTGTTTCCACTGACTCCGGAGTCATCAGTGTCTGTCAACCTTCTTAAGTTAGTGTTTGTATTGTATTGGTAATCTGAGTTCCCCTTAAACTCCAGTGTTCCTGCCTGTGCCTGGAAGTACTTCATGAATAGCTCTAAGGTGTCAGGGTATGGTACAAAGTCTGCATCAAAGATGGAGACAAACTCGGTTACAGGATCAACTAAGGTAAGAGCAATCTTTAAAGCTCCTCCTTTAAAGCCTGACCTGGTTGTACGATGTAAGTGCTTAAGTGTTACACCCGGTCTTACTTTGACAGATGCCAACTCCCAACCTTCTTTTTCATTCTTGATGGTACTGGGGGAAGTCTTGTTGTTGGCAGATCCTGACTCATGCATGTAATCCCTGATGATTTGTGTTGTCTCGTCAGTTGAGTCATCACAAAGGATTACTTCATAGTCTCCGGGATAATCAAAGCTTGTGGCTGCTTTGATGGCCCGCCCTACAACGTTCTTCTCATTATAGAAAGGTATGTGTACTGATATGAATGGGAACCTTTTTAAAATAACATGTTCAAGGTTGGGTTCGAGGCCGACAGGAGCAGACGATCTCATTGACTTATTATCCGAACCAAACACTTCTCCCCCATGCCCATCCTCATACTCACCACCTTTCTTCCCATTACCAAGACCCAAAATCCAGTTAAACAATCCCTTTTTCCTACCTACCTTGTCACTTTCCTTGAAAAGATCAGTTTGTGAATATGACAAAACAATTGCAATAGTCAGATAATATTTAAGTGAATATATAAAGAAGAATGTCCCGGATAGAAACGCTATAGTTGCAAAGACCATCCCGACTGCAGTCGAAATTGATCCTGATGCTCCAAGAAGGCTGATCCAATTGAATATTCCAAATGAGAAAATTGCTGCAATTAACGAAGATACTAAGAAGGTCTTAAAAAAACGAAAAAGATTTGATAAGTTAGATGGTGGAGGTGCGGGTGCAACGTTAGGAGTAAATTGATCCCATACAAGTTTGATCCTGTCTGAAATTTTGTTTGGCTTTGTAGCAATTACTCCGGCTTTGTTTTGATTTGAATACGTCACTCTGTCTTTATATAAATTCAGACCATACTTTTTTAATATATTTTGTACACCGTGATTACTTACAGAGTCCATTTTTTTTGCAATACTGTGAGTCGATAGTTGAGGATTTTCAATAACTTGCGTTAATACTGCGTTAATTACGTTCTCGGATAAACTTTTCGGATGCAATGAGCCGGTAAGATTATTGTCTTTCATTACATCCAATAAATTGTTTCTCTCAATTGAACCCTTTTTATATCTTTTGATCCACTTATAAAGCGTTTTTCTGCTTATAAAATATTTGTCTGTAATATCTTTTGTTTTTAAATTTAATAACAATCTATCCTCAACAGCACGCTTTCTGATTTCGTTTGTTAGTTTGATCTTACCTTTCGATGAAATCTTATTTACATGTTTTGGAAGTTTTACTTTATATGAATAATCAAGCCTCTGGCTTTTTTTTGCTAAGCCGTGTTTTTTAATTTTATTCCAGACGCAAGTTGTACAAACTTTAATATCTCTTTTTGCCAACTCATTCTTAAGTTTACTTGGACCTAATTTTGGATATGCAGCAATAATAGGCAACAAATCATGAATTTCAATACTTCTCTTAATCCTGGACCTATCATGTTTATTTTTAATCCATTTATATATAGTATTGCGGGAAATGTTTAATATTTTCGCGGCTTTTGTAATTGATATTTCTCCGGAAAAGACTTGATCTAATATTTTAGCTTCTTCTGTACCTAATACTTTTACCATAAATAATTGTTACCTTTTATGGATACTCTGTCAAGAGAAGACTCATTTATTTAACATATTTATATACTAATGAAACTTTATGTAATTTATTTAATATAATATTATTCACATTGTTAACTTTTCAATAAACACCCTAAATAGATTGAATTGCATAGATATTGCATGTTAAATAAGATCATTTTGCTACAAAATGACTGACTATATTACGAAGTATTTTGAAACTGAGGCTAAAAACTAACTAGAGGATTATCTGCTTATTAATATATATTTATATATATGTTTGTGATTTATAAACAAAAAATATAGTAAAATCAATGAGTACAAATTAACACTTATCGGTCAATATTAATAACACTGGAACTCTTAGAAAGCGTTTTAGGGTATAGAAGCCGTATAGTACGTAGATCCCAGCTGCAAGTACTTTTAAGTTGTTAAAATAGAGGATATAAAAGAAGGAGTATAAAAATCTGCTCTTCCCCGATTTTAAGCCTCAGAAACTCTTTTAAAATTAAGTGGTACAATTTTTAACTAAATAACAAAGAGTAAATTGCTTCGACATGTGTTTAAACAAAAAGCATCATTTACACATAGCTCATTATATTATTTTCTGTGCAAGTCACCCTTTTTTTTAAATCGTTTAATGACATCCTCCCCGTTCGCCTTCGGCGAACACTACCTCCACAGGAGGATGACATATCAGGTTCGATTTATCCACGGGCTATGACCCGTGGTTTTCTCAAAACTGTTATAAATTTTGATAAAACCGGTAGTCCTAATAGAAGAAATAATAAATTTTCGGGTAATGTTGAAAACTCAAGTTCGGGTGTGGCAACATTATCATCGGTTATAGCTCCAAACTCAGTGTCATTAACTACATTTGCAGTGACTGAAAGTGTGTCTAATCCGTTTGTACCTCCGGCTCCAAAACCTAGCTGATTTTGGCTGCTCCATAAAATAGTGTCAGCATCGGAAGTCTTAAAATTAACTCCTTCAAATTCCGCCGTTCCTGTCATATACACAGCAACGAGGGTATTTGATGGTGAGGAACTTATATAACCTAAGGAAACATAAGAAAGATTAGAAGTACTTGTAATTGGTGCTGTTTGAGAAGACCAGGAATGCGAGGATAAATTACACGCTGCACATTTCCAAAGCTCGGTACCTGTTGTGCTTATCGCCTGTAATACCCAAACGTCGGTTCCGTCCGTAACTACCGAAAAATCACCATCTGCGTTTGCCGAAGCCCCGCCGTTTATATCAATATTGCTTTGATCCCATGCCGGAGATGCGTCATCAACATAACTACTGGCCGACAAATCCCCGTCATTATAAACCATTAAAACATTATTCCCGATTGAAGTTAATTCAACCGGATCGTTTGATGTTAATCCTGATCCTGTCCCGATATTTCCATTTGCTCCCCCGGAATAGCCATTCGCAGTGTTTGTATTTGTGCAGGTACTAACAGATCTGTCAATTGCCCACTCTGCATCCCCGGGATTAGTGTAAGCAGTATAAACATCGCCGTCATCGGTAACGGTAATGCTTACCTGACCGTCTGCTGTTGAGCCTGCATCATCTCCTGTACACTGTTGTCCATTTGTTTCAGGTTCTGTTGATGTATTGACAGGAATAAACTGAGCGGTATCAAGACTATTATCAAACCAGGCTACGTAAAGAGTTGTACCTTCTAGCCAAACTGATGGAGACTCACTGTCGGTTTCATTCCCGGCATCAAGATTTGAATCTACCACGGTCCAATCTCCATTTTCATCACAATTACTTGTCGTCAAACATCTTTCAAGTACCGCTGTCGTTGAATTTTCATAAACTACATACCACGCATCGGTTTGCGCACCCCTTGCCGAAAAAGCAATTTTCCTTTGTACCGATCCGTATCGTGCTTCAGTCGTTGTTATTCCGGTTTGAATAACTGAATTAACAAGTGTTGGGTCAATAATTATGGGAAAAACTCGAGCAGGATCAGACAACCACGCTCTCCCTTCAGTGGTCAATACTTTTTTAAGTTTCCAGCCAAAATCAGTTTTCTCCAAAGTGTATTCGATTTCAAATTTCTTATCATGTGGGTTCCTCTCCTCATACATAAAAGCCCTTGAAAAATTAAAAACCGGCATTCCCCCATTTTTATCCGCAAAGTAAACTTCATCATCAACAATCGTTGCTTCAAAATTGTTTGTTTTTATATCGTATTCGATCGACTTTATGTCTTTATAACTGTGAAGTATCAATTCCTCTCTGACAATACCTCCGTCAGGCGTATAGGTTACGTCGATAGAATCAAATGTATCTTTATAGATAAATCTACGACCTTCTTTAGTTGTTTTTTGATTGTTTGGTCTGCCAACTCCTTCAATTCCGGTTAAAGTCATATCTAATTCTGTATCGTTTAGTCTTGCTCTTATTCTCGGTTCTTTATGGAAGATGTATTCCAATGCTTTACCTTCCTCGGCTTGATATCTTATGGCTACCGGGTTTTTTAATTCACCATCTTCTATCGAATTTATTTCGATATTTGGCGGCAAGTCTATTGTATGTTTATTCACAACTGAACTGATTGTTTGAAATTGTCTCTCAGCGGCATAGACTTCACTTGCTTTTGTCGGAACAAATTTTGTAAAAGTTGAAAGCAAAATTGTGAATATTAAAAGCGAAATCAAAGTTAAATTTCCAATCCATCTAAACTTTGCCGGTACAATTCTAAAACTACTAAAATGATTATTAGCCGTATTTAATAATAAATAAGAACTAACAGGTAATGTACCGGAAACCGATGCGCTCAAACTTGTTGCTTCATTTCTCCCCGGCATTATCCCTGATATGAATCTGTAGAATCTGCCTCTTGTGAATACGTCCGTGATGCGTCCAGTCTTTGGAGTTCTGAACCATGGTCCTTCATGGTCCTCAAGGAAGCCTTTGACCGAAGCATATGCCTGGAATGGAACTACCAGGTAGGAAAGGACTACAAATGAACCAAGTCCAAGGTAGTCTCTCTCTTCTGACTCCTCCAGAAACATTCCTACTGCATTCATAAGCGGAAGTGAAATCATGTTGGTCAGTACAAGTGACCATCCCCAGAGCTCTGTCCAAAATGGCAGATGAACCCTAAAGATTGTTTCAGAGATTAACCAGGAGAAAGTACCCAGTAGGAAGAAGAATGCCTGAAGATAGTATGGTGAGAGGTATATAAACTCCAGCTTTTCCATGGGGGTAAGCGGGGATGGAATAAATCTCTTTGAAGAACTGCCGATTCCAAATCTGTGACCAGCTGTTTGCGGTTGGATGTTCTCACTCACCTGATACTGGTAATTGTTTGAATTGATAGGAGTGCTTGTACTTACCACATCCACCCACTTTCCAAAAAGAAGTCTCTTCCACATCTTCTTGACATTAAATGAATGGCCTTCTGCCCAACGCATACGTTGTCTGATGAGTCTTTTCAGGGTTGATACACACTCGGCAGGTGCCTGGATGTATGGAGTATAGACTACCTTGTATCCTGCATCGTATAGCTTTAGAGTCAGCTCAAAGTCTTCTGTAATTGATGTTTCCCAACCTACTTCTTCCAATACGTCGCGTCTGATTGCATAAACGGATCCGTGTATTTGTTTGAATGCTCCCAGGATTTCCTGACCTGAGCGTTCGATAACATATGAGCCGGCATATTCAGTCCTGACTCCGCGAGTGATCCAGTTCTCTGATTTATTTAAGACATGCCACTGATATCCACATACTGCTGCAATACTGCTTTTAACAGCAGTTGTTTGTGTTTGAGCATATGCTTGGGTTTGAGTTTGGTTGTTGGTGGTGTTTCCACTGACTCCGGAGTCATCAGTGTCTGTCAACCTTCTTAAGTTAGTATTTGTATTGTATTGGTAATCTGAGTTCCCCTGGAACTCCAGTGTTCCTGCCTGTGCCTGGAAGTACTTCATGAATAGCTCTAAGGTGTCAGGGTATGGTACAAAGTCTGCATCAAAGATAGAGACAAACTCTGTAACTGGATCAACTAATGTAAGTGCAATCTTTAAAGCTCCTCCTTTAAATCCGGATCTGGTTGTACGGTGGAGGTGTTTAAGAGTTACACCAGGCCTTACCTTGACTGATGCTAATTCCCAACCTTCTTTTTCATTCTTGATGGTACTAAGGGAAGTCTTGTTGTTGGCAGATCCTGACTCGTGCATGTATCCTCTGATTATTTGTGTTGTCTCGTCAGTTGAGTCATCACAAAGAATTACTTCATAGTCACCCGGATAATCAAAGCTTGTGGCTGCTTTGATGGCCCGCTCTACAACGTTCTTCTCATTATAGAAAGGTATGTGTACTGATATGAATGGGAACCTTTTTAAAATAACATGTTCAAGATTGGGTTCGAGACCGACCGGGGTGTTACTTTGAATGCTATCTGGATTAGATAAATCTCTTACGTTTCCGTTTGTACCGTTGGTAATACCGAGCAACCAGTTTAAAAATCCTTTCCTTTTCGCTTCACTGTCTTTACCAAAAAAGTCGGTTTGTGCATACGAAAGTACTAACGCAATAGTCAGATAATATTTAAGTGAATAAAGGAAGAAAAATGTACCAGCGAAAAGTGATATTAATGCAAAAATTCCGCCGACAATCGTAAATCCATCCAAATCTCTGAAAGGTTTATCTATCGCTTGAATAAAACCGGAAATTACAATAATTGAAAAAATAGAAAGAAATACAATTAAACCGGCCTTGACGATTTTTGAACGAATAGCTGGCACAATCCTGAAAAACCGCTCGACGTGTTTTAAAATGCCGGTAATCGTACTGTTGACTGCAGTAACTTTTGTCTGAGCAAATGCTGCCCTCCTATCATAAGTCGATAGATCGTTACGCCTTAAAATGTTTTGTACACCGTGGTAACCCAATATCGGTTTGTGGCCAAACTTAGGAAGGTTTTCAACTAATTTATTTATTCCATATTCAGGATGCTTTTCGACTAAGTTAAGTACAGCTTCGTTATAAAATTCTGGAGTTTGGTTATAATATCTACCAACTATTCTTTCTTTATCGTAAACCTTATTGATTCTTTCCTTTTCGCTTTTCTTATATCTATCAATCCATTTATATAAAGTGTTTCTTGAAACCTGATATTTTTTCGCAACTTCAGAAATCGCTTTTCCTTCCTCTGTCACTTCCTGAACCATCCTAAACCGCTCCAAAGGCGTTAGTGATTTTGAGGGCATTTGAACATGGGCGTTTCTGGGTTTTCTCTTCCTACCGGGTTTTCCTTCTTCCAAACCTTTTACACCATATTTTTTATACCTGTCAAGGTACTTATAAAATAGTACCTTAGAAATGTTATATCGCTTGGCTAAATCAGAAGCTTTTTCTCCTTTAAAGAATTTATTAATCAGATCCAGTTTTGACTCTTTGGACAGTTTGAGCTTCATAAAATTCTTAGTATCTAGTTAATATATTTATTTTGTAGTAAGGCTAGTTTTAGCTTCATTATTTATGTTAACCCCTAGTGGGTATATACTGTCAATAGGCATACTTCAAACTCGTTTTATCGTAATTTTGTATGATAATGTAGGATAATTGCGGAGATAAAAACTCAATATAATAATTATCACCAAAACCTATAATTAGTTAGTATTATTAATTGCGATTTATTAATACATATGTTTAATAAACCAAAGTTACGGGAACATATATGGTTATAAATATTGCTCATTTCACTACATACCACGTTACCTTTGATTAACCCATATTGTGTATTATTTGTGGTCATATTTACCGCAATTTATGAAGAATTGAAAAAGATATTAACTAAAATATACTTTAACTGTTAATAATTTACTTTGTAAATCATATCACCATTATTTTCCCAAACTCTTACCCCTAGACTTTCCCATTTTGAAGGATTCCTAAAATCTTGATAAAACTCCTTTGAAGCATTTGAATGTACAAGAACATACTCGACGCTTAAATCTCTTAAGTATTTAGAAGATTCACCCACTTTGCTTCCTTCCCTAAACTCGTATGCAGCTTTATCCCAAGTGGGATGTATTGCCACACTGTCGTTTCCACCTCTAACTTGATAAATATCATATAAAGCATCCGCCCAAAAAACGGTAGAGCCTGACAAAAATACTACTTTATTACCGGCACGGATAGATAACTCCGTTAAATTACTGACGGCCTCAGGAACATTATTGGAGAGTATTTTAGGCTTACCTAATAGAACATAAATCCTCCAGGTGAAAAATATTGGCATAAATATTAGTACAACAAACACAACCGATTTGTTTTTGATTCCTGAACCAAAGCTGCTGTTTACTACACTGCCCCGGACACCAAATTGGTTTCTTGATTCATTTTTTAGAAAGTTTCGGCTAACATTTGTCAGCCAAACAATAATTGTCTGCAATAATCCGGATAATAAGATTGCTATTCCAACTTCAATCTCAAAAAACCATCTTGACCAATCTTGCCAAAAATCCCAATCACCAATAAATCTAAACAGACTTAAAAACAAAAATGCAAATATCCAGTACATCGTAAAAGTACTAAGGCTGCCTTTTATTTTCTTGTTAAAATAAACTCCGATTACTGCAGCCACCACCGGTACAATATTTCTTACTAAGTCAAATAATCTCTTGAATGCCAAAGGCAAAGAAACACCCCCGACAGTTGGGTTGAAAAGCACTACCTTCCAATAGCTTAATCCATACCATAACGTTACGATTACAACCGCAAACAGAATTGCTTTTACTGCTTCCTTACTCTTTTTAACTAGATCTTTAGTTTTTCCTTTAATTAAATCAGTTGATAAAGCGGTACAAAATATTCCAATTACCAAAATCGGCAAGATTCCCGTATTAATAATTAGAGATAAAGTAATTACAGATATTAAGCCAATGTAGCTGGTCTTGCTATAAGTCCTTATGTACCGCAAAAACATAATTAACACAAAAGGAATTAAATTCCTCGCCACACTAAAACTCCCCTCATCTAGTGTCATTTGGGAAAATAATCGCCAAGGAAGAATAAGTAAAACAAATAAAAGTATGTAATTAAAATATTTCCTATTCTGAAGTGCTTTTACAAAAATCAGCCAACCAATAACTGATGTAGTGTAACTTAAAAATACTAATAGAATCGTTACATCAAAAATCGATAAGTGAGAAAATAATTTATGTACCGCCGTAGTCACTAAAGGGACAACCGGTCCGATCAGGTATTTATAATCTGTACTTCCTAAATACCAGTAGGGGTATTTTTGAGAAAAGCTTTCAAAACCATTCTCGATAAAAAATCTCGAAAGCGATACAGTCACCGGAATTAAACTGGTTTGTGATGGATACATATAAGTAGTATCCCTACATTCTAATTGAAACTTTAATATTTTCCCACTTCACTTGAAGACTACTCCCCAGACTTGTTGTAAAAAACATAAACACCAAGCCAAACACCTATAAAAAATCCGATTGTAAATATTCCCCAATAAAGCATAAGTATGTAATAAGCAGAAAAATGTGCAGGAGGCAGAAGTACTAACTTTTTATATATCGTTGAAGGCAGAAAAGATTTGTTTTCCCAACAACCAATATATACCAATTCTGCTTCAATATGTCAACGATATTATTTGTGAGTAAAAACTTGATATAATGTCATATGACTTTGCTAATACCAGACTCAGAATACGATATTCCTCCAAGTCCGTTTAGGGATAAGCCAAAAGCGAAAGAGGCAAAAACAAGTTGGCTTACTCCGAAAAAAGCTATTTTTTATATTTCCGGAAGTTTATTTGTTGCCCTCACACTTTTTATTTACACGAACTTCGGAAGCAATAAACTCAAGGGTAATTCCTCATTAACCAAAACCGATACTCAAAAAATTATTAAGGAGGTTGCCTCAAAAATAGATATTCCGGATGAAACTCCAACCATAATCACTGTGGTCGATCTCGAAAAAATAAAAAAATATCAGTTTTTTAATAAAGCTGATATAGGCGATCTTGTTCTGATATTTCCAAATAATAAAAAGGCAATATTATACAGACCCCGGGACAGTAAGATAATCGAAGTCGGAAAAGTTCAGGATGAAGGTTCTGTGGCAGGAGAAAAGACGTCTGCGGTTTCTCCTTCTCCTGTTTCAAGTGTGTTAACCCCTTCAGTTACGCTTCAACCGACATCCGCAGCAACAGCCTCACCGTCACTCCTAAAACAATAATCTACATTTTTTAAGGCTAACGAATCTAAAATATGATGTACAAATATATAATATGAGTTATATACACTCTTAAATGTTATATATAATTATATTAAATAATATTTTGTATCATCAAATAATTGCCTATTGACAGTAAAAACAAAAAATACAACTATTATGGAGAGTAAACTTTTAGGAGTATTTATGGAAAAAGTATTTAAAGAAATCGAAAAATATATTCTGCTTGTTCTTGTTTTTTTACTTCCGGTTAGTGTATTTGGTGGTTCTTCAAACCCATTTGTAATCGCCAGATTGGAAGTATTATTTTACGGAGTGTGTCTTTACTTACTTATTAAATGCTTAAGAACGGTATTTACCGGGAAATTAGAGTTCTCCGTAAGTAATTATGACATAAGCGCTCTATTAATTCTTGTTTCCTATTTAGTAAGCGCTTTGTTTCGCACTCCGAACAAAATGGAAGCTTTCTTACTTCCCGGAACAGCAACTGTGGCAATCGGTGCAATACTCCTCTTCTTTTTTATAAATCAACTGGAGGCAAAATCAAAGGAATTAGTTTCTAAAACCATAGTGATTTCCGGTGCATTATTTTCTTTATGGATAATTTTGGCTTTTTCGGGTTTGTTGTCCGCACTTCCCTTGCCTGCTTACATAAAGGCCAAAGGTTTTACGCCAGAAGCAGGATATTTGCCTGCAGTTATATACCTGGCAACAACACTACTCCTGGCAGCAGGATCGTTTATCACCGAGAAACACATCGCAAAAAAACTTGCAGTTGGATTTGCCGGATTTTTTATTGTAAGCGCTCTTATTCTTTCTATATATAATGTTCTTCCGGGTAAACAGGCTTCACCCAGATTTCCGGGAGTTGGTGTTTCTTGGTTTATAGCGGTTGACTCATTAAAAAGCTCGCCTATTTTTGGAGTTGGTCCCGGTAATTACCTAACTGCTTTTAACCGTTTCAGACCTGCAAGTTTTAACGGAAGTGATTTATGGGCTGTCAAATTCTCAACCGCAAGTAATTTTTTCCTGACTGTCCTCACCGAAGTCGGACTTTTGGGGTTTGCCGGATTTATAATTCTTCTTTTTCAACTATTCAAACATTCCAAAAAAGACCTCAAGGAAAAACGGCTGGTAAATTGGGGTTTTGCCTCAATTGTCAATCTTGTGTCACTTCTTCTTTTAGTAATGTTTTTTGTTCTCTTCCCCGCAACAAATTTGCTAATCGTAATGTTTTTTGTCTTACTATCGCTTAACACAAAAACCAAACTTACAAAACTGAATTTAGTTGCAGAAACCCATGACGATAATGAATCACTGGGTACAAAAATTTCCAGTAAATTCCCCGCCATTTTGGTAAGCCTGCCGGTTGTGTTAGTTGTAGGTTTTCTAATGTTTAGATCGATTAATGTTGTACGTGCTGAGTATAAATTTAAAAAATCCATTGACAGCTTGGCAAAAAATGATACTAAGGTTGTTTACGATGTCATGACCCAGGCAATAAATCTAAACCCAAGAGTTGATAGGTATAGAGCAGCGTTTTCAAGAATTAACTTATTGCTTGCCAATTCAGTTGTTCAGAAAAAGGATTTGACTGATGATCAGAAAAAGGCACTTACTCAGCTTATTCAAGTTGCTATTTCTGAAAGTAAGGCTAATGTTGCTCTAAACCCACTACGATCCGATAACTGGGCCTTCTTGGGAAGTACTTATAGAAGTGTAATGCCTCTAGCTAAAGGGGCTGATGATTTTGCAATACAGTCTTATCGCCAGGCAATTATCCTTGAACCACTTAATCCAAATCTCCGTATAGCTCTGGGTGGAGTATATTTCGCAAAAAAAGATTTTGACTCAGCCATAGCAGTCTTTAGAACAGTCACAGAGCAAGTTAAACCCGATCTTGCAAATGGGCATTTTAATTTGGCATATGCCTACAAAGAAAAAGGGATGCTTGATAAAGCCGTAAATGAAATGACAGTTGTTGTTTCACTTCTGGATAAAAGTTCTAAGGATTATGAAGTTGCCCAAAAAGCTCTGACAGATTTTCAATCTAAAAAGAAAGAGGGTGCAGACTCAACTTCAGCGGGAGAAAACTTAACTCCTCCACAAGCTGACCAAAAAGCAATTAATGCTCCTGTCGAACTTCCTGGAGGAAGTGAACCGCCTGCAGCGCCAACAATTTCAGTTACACCCACACCTACCCCTTCAGTGTCGGTTGAGTCGCTTCCATCTATTACAATCACGCCATCTCCTACACAAATCCCCTGATAATATTTGTTGGTTACCTTCATCGCGACTTGACGAACAGACAAAATCTATGCATAATTGGGCGAAATTATAATGGATGATAAAACACTAAACTTATTAAGTATCGGGGAAGCCTCAGAATACCTGGGTGTTTCAATCGACACTTTACGTCGCTGGGAAAAGAAAGGGAAACTCGCAAGCTATAGATCACCCGGAGGGCATAGATATTTCAAGAAAAACGAACTGGACGAAATGTTTGGGAAAAAATACGAGAGAACGGAGGAAACAACTCCAAGGAAAGAGTATGAAACAAGTACCGCTGGACAAGAAAAACCAAATCCGGAAGAAGAGATCGAAGATGTCAGGGAAACTGTTTTGGACGACAATTCGGAAGCGCAGGAAGCTGTTGATTCCATACTGACAGAGACTCAGGTTGTCAGAGATGAAATCGAATCTTTCTTCGACAGGCAACCAAAAAATATTGAAATTCCAAAGCTATCTCCAATCAGAGTTAAGCCTTATGAAACCAATTCGGTAACGACCGCAACTGCTGGTGCGCCAGCAGTACAAGAACAAACCACTCCCCAACCAAAACTGTTTTCATCATTCTCTCAACTTGGAGGTAACGGGGGTGGAGACAAAAAATCAAAAAATCAAATCTCACAAAATATTCTAATTATCGTTGCCGGAGTTGTTTTAATTTGCGCACTTGCATTTGTAGTAATATATTTTGCAACAAAACCGCAAATTATTTCCCCTGTTTAGTTTTTCAGTGGACCGTGCCGGAATCGAACCGGCGTTTCCGCAATGCGAATGCGGTATATTACCACTATACTAACGGCCCAATATTTAGGCAATTATACTACGGATTAAGTATTTATCCCCCTTCGCGAAATACCTCAGGCGTTAGCCTGTGGGTGGAGCGAAGCGTTTTCGCTTCGGAGGGATTTCTCTCCCGACGAAGTGCAGGGAGAAGATACCCCGACCGTTAGGTTGGGGAGCTTCATCTCAAAACAGAAAGTGGATTAAGGCTGCTACCATTTCTGGTAACCTCAAAATGAAGATGTGTACCTGTTGAGCGACCAGTCGATCCCATTTTTCCAACTGCGCTTCCGCGGGCTACTGTTTGTCCGGGTATTACATAAATCTTTTGCAAATGGGCATATAAGGTTCTGTAACCATTCCCGTGATCAATGATTACACGGTTGCCATATCCATATCCGTCCAACCAACCTGCACTCACTACCTTACCTGAATCAGCCGCCAGGACATCCGGAGCCGCCCGATTAGCAATATCAATTCCTTTGTGGTACCAATAGAAATTCTGAGTAATAGTTCCGCTGGTTGGCCACACAAAACTACCCGAAGCAACTACGGTCCCCGCATCAGGTGTAATTTGACGAATACGCGGCGAGGATTGAGCCTCTTTCGGTTTAACGCCGTCCGGTACAATAACTATCTGGCCAATTGCCAATTCAAAAGTTTCATCGTTAACAAAAGCATTAAAAGGAAAATCAACAACCGCCTGCGGTGATGTATCGTATTTTTTTGCTATTGAATATACAGTGTCTCCTTTCGAAACCTTATGACTCATCCCTGTTACGGGTAAAATCTGTAAGTTTTGGCCGATTTTGATTTTAGATTTCGCATCCAAATTGTTTTGCCATAGTACAGTCTCTGTTGATATCCCGAATTTTTCTGCAATTGACGCGACATTATCTCCCTCTTGAACTTCGTACTCGATTATTTTATCTCTTGCCTTCTCGGAAACTAAAGTTGTCGTATCGTCAGTTGAAGCGGTCACAATAGAAGAAGGTGACGCGATATCCCAAGGATTGACCTGATTTTTTGGAAATTCATCTGCTACAACCGGAGCTATTAATATACCTAGTGCTGCTAAACCTGCCATCCCTGAATGAATAAAACGCTTAGCATACTTCCCTCTCTGACGGTACAGTACGACTACAAATATCTTTTTAAAACCTTCAAATTTGATAAAAGACAAATGAAGTTTTTTAATAATATAAGTAGTCAATTCAGAACAAAATTCAACCACATCTTTAAAGAATGATTTCGTAGATTTACCAAAATCAACTTTCCGCAAAGAGCCACCATTTGTTGTATGTGCAGCTTTAAATCTTCTACTGTTAAAAATGAATTTCATTTCCTATTTTACCCAATGAACAGATACAAATTAGACAAAATTGAATATAACAGTTAATCGTATCCGGGTCAAATTAATAGAAAGTTAAAAAAATATACTCAATTTAGACTGAAGTTAATAATCTATCTCTTCAAGCCGTTTTTAGGCTCTCAAGAAATTCTTCGTTGGTTTCTGTCTTGTTAAGCCGCTCAAGAAGAGTTTCCGTTCTTTCGTCATCGGATACCATATCAAGCATGCGACGGAGTGTATGAATTCGCTTTAAGGTCTCGGCACCATACAGAAGTTCTTCCTGTCTTGTACCGCTTCTGGTAACGTCAATTGCAGGAAATACTCTTCTCTCTGCCATTCGGCGGACTAAATGCAGCTCCATATTCCCAGTCCCTTTGAATTCTTCATAGATAAGGTCATCCATGCGCGATCCTGTGTCAACTAAACATGTACCGATAATGGTTAGAGAACCTGCGTTTTCAATTTTTCTGGCTGCGCCGAAGAATTTCTTCGCCGGAAAAAGGGCTACAGGGTCAAATCCTCCGGTTAATGTTCTCCCGGATGTAGGTAACGCCAAGTTATACGCACGAGCCATTCTGGTTATAGAATCCAAAACAATTACTACATCCAATCCGTTTTCAACCAAGCGTTTCGCCCGCTCAAGTGCAAGCTCGCCTACCCTGGTTTGATCCTGCGGTGGTTCATCAAAATTGCTGGCTGCAACGTCACCAAGGCCATCTGTAACGGTCTGCATGTGTCTCTTGATGTCCGTTACCTCCTCCGGCCTCTCACCAATGAGTACCGCCATCAAATGAACTTTTTTCTTTCCTCCGTTTTTTTCGGGATAATTTTTGGCAATACCCGAAATCATATCCTTTATAAGCCAAGTTTTACCGGCTTTGGGAGCGGATACTACCAAACCTCTTTGGCCAAAGCCAATCGGGGCGATAAGGTCTATAACGCGTGTCGTAAGAGGCTCTTTACCGGTTGAGAGCTTAATTTGCTCATCCGGGTAAATCGCAGTCATGTCATCATAATGCGGCCTCTCACCAACTTTTTCTATATCTTCTCCATTGACATTTTCAACTTTCAAAAGTCCCCAATAGCGTTCATTTTCTTTTGGTCTTCGTGCCTGACCACCGATTTTATCTCCAAGACGTAAGTTAAATCTTCGAATTTGACTCGCCGAAATATAAATATCACGGTCAGATCCGGCAAAACCGGGGCGCAAGAGTCCTGAGCCTTCATTTGCAATATCTAAAACCCCTTCAACATATTCCGTCGGCAGGTTAGCATCGGGAATAACTCTTTCATCAAAAAAAGGTTTACGGTCATTTACCGGAGTGTAGTTTGTACCTCCGTTTGAAGCGCTTTGTGGTTCCGGTTGGCTTTTCTGATCAGCATTTCCCACAAGATCGTCAACGCTCATTACGTCTTGCTCTCTGCTCACTTCTGGCAAATCATTATCGTCGGATTTATTAGTTACCATGAATAAATTATTGTGAATTTAAAATTATCAAAGCCTCAAAGAACCAGGCTCTTTTTATACATAATTAAAGTTTTGCATGAATCAAAAGTATATACACGGAAGTTTTCTTGAAAAATTCAAGAAGCAACCATATTCTATTTTGAAATCCTCTTATTGTCAACTGTCTGTTTTAGGACGAGCCACCAAAATCAATCTTTTCCAGGAAGTACCCGGAGGCCAACAAGTTTGCAAAACTAAAGTTTCCTCACTATACTGCCTCGTCAGCCAACTGGTATCGTTAGCCTCTACAATCTGCTTATCACTAACCGCATAAACATATTTTTTATCGGTAAAGAAAACTACAATATCGTCCCCAACTTCAAGCTCACGTAGCAAATAAAAAATTGCATTGTAGCGGGTTACGTTAAAAGTTGTATCGGTTGAATGGGCAAAAAGGTACACTCCCTTTCCCTGACCCGGAAAGTAAGTCCCCTGCGCATGTGCAACACCTTCCTTTAAGGAAGCAACATAAGCGACTTCGTTTCCCGGATCTACATTAGCAATAACCTTTGACTTGGCATCAATTTTGGGAATATATATGGAAAAATAGGAATCCAAGCCTAATCCAGCCGCTTCTTCCTGTACCTTTGAAATATTGTTGGCTTCGGCAAGTTTTGTTAAATATTCAACTTTGGCTTTATCTTCGCTAGAGCGCGAGGCATATTTTGTTTCTTCTTTGACGATAGGGCCAATCGTAAACAAGAATGCCAAGACGACAAATGCGATTAAACCGGCACCAACCCCCCGAAACAAACTGTATGCCAATTTTATACCTACACTTGCAGCCACATAAACCGTTCCATGGGTTTTCTTGCTTCTTGCACTGTAAACAGTTCTATGCGGATACATCTTAGTAATGAACTAAATTAAATATTAAAGAAGTTTAAATCTCCTGGTCAAGTATACCCCACCTGTTCCAAGGCTCAATATTAAGACCAATATTTGAGCCAAATTCATACCGGATTTTGGTAGAACTGTTGGTGGAGTTGTCGCTCCCAACACTTGAGGAGGATTATTAGTTGTTACGTTCACTCGGCACGCATCTGAGCTTATCCAGTTTCCTTTTGAATCTTTTACTTTTGCAATTGCAGTAAATGTACCGGCGTTTTCATACCTATGGCAAGCTCTGTTTTCGTTTTGCGTAACTATTTGTGCCTGACCGGCCGATGAGTCACTGAAATTAAATTCGTACGCAGATATCGAGCCTCCATTGTCAGACGCAGATATATCAAAACACACACTCAGTGGCGTGGTACCCGAAGTTACTGATGCATTTAAATCATTACATGCGCTTGAATGATCATCGTTATTGTCTGGAGTAAAGGTGTTTAAAAACCACATTACTTTTACATCGTCAACGTGAGATGTATAGGAATAAGTTGCACCGTCTTGCTTGTTTCCGTCAGAATACATTTTTGTCAGCCTCCAACCGGACTGACCGATTTCTTCGACTGTTATTTTCTTATTTGCCGGTACATCAACTATTTCGCAACCTTGAGAGAAAATATTGTACCAATGGCTTTCAACTTCTTTCCAATCATTTCCTTCGACTTGATATCTGAATTTCCAGCTCATTACATCCTCACCACTGTCTTTTTCACCATCAGCGTCGTCATCTTCATATTTACAAAGCTTAAGTTTGGTTTCTTCCGGAATAGGAGTCGGGCTTGGCGTTGATGTTGGTGTCATGGTTGGTGTCATGGTTGGTGTAGCCGTCGGAGTAACCGTAGGCGTACTTGTTGGTGTTGATGTTGGTGTTGGTGTAAGCGGTGGTGTGTAAGTATTTAAAAACCACAAAGTCTTTACTTTTTCGGCTTCAGTATTATATTTATACGAGCTGCTTGGTTGTTTAACCTCATCCGCATAAAGACCTGTAAGACTCCACCTGTCAACTCCAACTTCTTCAACAATAACTTCCTTATTTACACTAAGCTCAACCTTTGCACAGTCTTTCTTGAAAAAACTGTACCAGTGACCGGTTTTGACTTCTTTCCACTGCCCATTGTCAACTTTGTACCTGAACGTCCAGGAAATTGCATCTTCCCCACTTTCCTTAATACCGTCGCCGTCTTTATCGTTAAATTTACAAATCTTAAGATATGTTTCTTTTGGCGGAATTGGGGTAGGAGTTACTGTCGGCGTGTTCGTCGGTGTAACCGTCGGGGTTGGAGTATTTGTCGGAGTAACTGTTGGTGTAGGTGTGTTTGTTGGCGTAACAGTAGGTGTTGGTGTTGGAGTAATGCAATTTATTGCATCAACTTTAGTTTTTACAATATTACTGTCAATCCATTTTGTTAAGAACAAGAGTTCTTTTGCAGTCATTTTTCCCTGATTCTGAATTTCGCCACTTAAGCAAACATTTTCTATATTTACTTTTACCAACCACTGCGCCCATCCGGACTCACCTGGAGTAAGAGTGTGTGCATTCCACAATAGTGTGCGTGTTGGGAAATCGAAAAGCGGTAAACCGTTATAACCGGCGGAAATATTGTCTGAGTGTTTTTCACTGCTTTGAATAAATATAAGTTGAGAATCAAGAACATCTTTTACTTTTACTCCACCGCCGGTACAATCAGCGTCTCCTATATTTTTGAACTCCAGCTTGTATGCTACTACTTCTTTCTGGTCTGCAAAGTTTTTATCAACAGACTTTATAATCTCGAGGTTGCATTTTCCAGGAACTGGGGTTGGTGTTACGGTCGGTGTTGGGGTATTGGTTGGCGTAATTGTTGGTGTAGGCGTATTTGTCGGCGTCAATGTAGGAGTAGGGGTATTTGTAGGAGTTGCTGTTGGTGTTGGTGTGTTTGTAGGTGTAACAGTCGGTGTGGGTGTATTGGTAGGTGTTACTGTTGGTGTTGGTGTAGGAGTTGTGCAGGCAATTCCTGTTTGGCAAATAGATGCTGCTCCAACACTTCCACG
>Ga0208375_1002171_pt1 | contig 19203 bp, 17 predicted proteins | sample RifOxyD1_FD_184038 | JGI IMG/M metagenome (GOLD analysis project Ga0208375, IMG submission 184038) | Soil microbial communities from Rifle, Colorado - Rifle Oxygen_injection D1 (SPAdes) | ecosystem: Environmental > Terrestrial > Deep subsurface > Rock core/Sediment | place: Rifle, Colorado... | reverse complement strand
TGGGAAGTACGGCCGCAAGGCTAAAACTCAAAGGAATAGACGGGGACTTGCACAAGCAGTGGATTATGTGGTTTAATTCGATGGTAAACGAAGAACCTTACCAGGGTTAGAAATCCTAGTGAAAGCCTTTAGAAACATTGGCCCTCGCAAGACTCTAGGACAGGTGATGCATGGCCGTCGTCAGTTCGTGGTTTGAATTGTCCCCTTAAGTGGGTTAACGAACGCAACCCTCGTTGTGTGTTACAAGTGTCACACGATACTGCCCACGCCCAAGTTTTTGTGCTAAAGAGAAATCTGAAGTACGAAAGTTTAGGCGTGGGAGGAAGGAGAGGATGACGCCAGGTCAGCATGGCCCTTGATACCCTGGGCTACACACATAATACAATCGCCATTACAACGCGCAGCGACGAGGCAACTCTGAGCAAATCGTTTAAAAATGGCGCCAGTTCGGATTGGAGGCTGCAACTCGCCTCCATGAAGCCGGAATTGCTAGTAATCGCGGGTCAGCTAAACCGCGGTGAATACGTTCTCAAGTCTTGTACTCACCGCCCGTCAAGTCAAGGGAGCCGGGAGTACCCGAAGTCTCTACATAAGTAGGGCCTAAGGTAAGTTCGGTAACAGGGACTAAGTCGTAACAAGGCACGGCTAGCGGAAGCTGGTCGTGGATTAATTCAATTTGAAACTGTTCCGGTATTGATTTATCAGTATCGATCATCTTGTCTCAAACAAGATGTGCATCTCGGAGAGATGGAACTTATTGAGTCGATCTTTTGTGCCACAATTGAGCACAAAAGAGTCTAAATATGTCATGGACTCGAAACACATACCCCGACGTTAAGTCGGGGCCCCGACCCGAAAGGCGTCGGTGGTTGACAGGAAGGAAAGACTTCTAAAGTTTTGTCCCGCGAGAGCGGGCCTAAGAACGAAACAAAACAAAGGACAGCAGTTAAGCAAAAGCCACTCGAAAGAGTGGCTTTTGCGTTTTGCTATATTAAAAATCTTTCAATGTTATAATATATTGCATGAATCAGTTTTTGAATAAACAAAGACGAATTGGAATACTTCGTGGTGGTGGGGGAAATTCGCATGCCAGGTCTGTAGAAGACGGAGGTGATTTTATAACCTACGTTATAGAAAACTTGTATCCTAAATGGAAGCCGGTAGATATCTATGTGGATGAAAACGAAGGATGGCATGTCTCAGGTTTACCTACCTTGCCAACACTCCTACCACAGAAGGTAGACGTGATCTGGAACACAATTCCTGCCAAATATAACCAACTCCTAAATGATTTAAATGTTCCGCAAGTTGGCCATTCGGCTTTTGCCTCACTCCTTACAAACAACAAAGAAGCGTTTTCAAATTTTGCTAATCAAAACAATATAAAAACCTTACGCAAAATTGTGTTCCCGGTATATCAGGCTGATTTTGACGGTAACCAAGAGGAATATATTTTAACTAAAGCCAGGGAAGTTTGGAAAAAGTTTTCACCACCGTGGGTGGTTCGGGCATACAATACCGATCGAAACGTCGGCATGCGAGTTGCTAAAACTTTTCCTGATTTGATTACTGCAATAACAGAAATGGTGTTGCGCGGGGACAGCATCCTGGTTGAGGAATTGGTGTTAGGTAAAGCCGTCACGGTTCATTCGATACCTGGTTTTCGAGGTGATGATTTGTATCATTTTCCTACTTCGTCACCGCAGGGTTTAACCAAAGAAGAGAAAGAAACCCTATTTGATACCGCCCAAAAAATCCAACAAAGTATTGGAGGCCATTATTTAAAAACTGATTTTGTTATTCATCCTAGGACTGGTATCCACCTAGTTGATTTCAGCCTAAAGCCGGATTATCGAGACAGTTCTCATTTTGACGATGCTTGTAAATCCGTCGGTACCAGAACAAGCCATATTATAAGCCATATATTTGAAAGGGTTTTGTAGTTGAAACAGGTTTCCTGTGTTATAATATTCAACGTCTTTGTATCTGCGGCGAGCGATCGCACTCACATAGGCACATATGTTGGAGGTTAGCCATCGCTTGCCACAAATGCAAAGAAATAAAAATCCCGACCTAGCGTCGGGATTTTTATTTTACGATTTTATCCCAGCACTAAAATTTTAAAAGCAATTTTTTTATTCATTTAACTTTCTATTTTTAAATTATTTTTTCTTTTTTATTTTACATAATCAAAAATTTAGTACGGGATACTCAAATTTATAATTCGCTACGCGAAAATAAATTTGGTAGTTATCCACAGTTTTGCGAAAAAAATATTGTTTTTAAATTTTAGATGCGAGATAATTAATGTAGTTCTTCGCAATAATTTTTTAGAAAATATTTTTTAATAAATAAAATTATTTTTGGTCGTTTATTGCGAATAAATTAAAATTAATTTTCACAAGTTCGAAACGCAAGTTAGAGCAAGTGACAATATTATGGCAGCAAAAAAGAAAGCAGCTAAGAAGGCAGCACCAAAGAAAAAGGTTTCTGCAAAGAAGCGAGCATAGTCTCGTTTTGTTTCTCACTTAACAAAGGATCCGTACCGGGTTTACCCCAGTACGGGTTTTTTGTTTTTTGTCTAGCACTTCGCGAAGGGCTAGATTTATGCTAAAATATAAACTATGTCGTTTTTAAATAACATTTTCGGTAGCGCAAGCGCTAGTTTTCTTAGTAAAAACAAAGCTATAGTAAGTAAAATCAATGCTTTTGAGGCTGATATGGAGAAGCTCAGTTTGACTGATTTTCCTATCAAAACACAAGAATTTAAAGCTAGGTTAGAAAAAGGTGAGACCTTGGATAGTATTTTACCCGAGGCTTTTGCCTTGGTTAGGGAAGCTGGCAAGAGAACTTTGGGTATACGACTCTACGACGTGCAAATGCTCGGTGGTATAGCGCTCCACAGCGGTAAAATCTCAGAGATGAAAACTGGTGAAGGTAAGACCAACGTTGCCACCTTACCACTTTATCTCAACGCACTTTCTGGCAAAGGAGTTCACTTGGTCACAGTAAATGATTACCTTGCTCGTCGTGACGCGGTGCTAATGGGTCAGGTATACAACCTACTCGGACTTTCCGTGGGGGTTATCAATTCCCAAAACGTTTCTTATTTTTATGACGAGAAACATTTTAATAAAGCTCCGACGCCCGAAGGGGTCGGAGTCCCGACCTCAGAAAGCGTCGGGAAAGACAAAGAACGGGACACTGTCGGTGAGTTTAAAATTATCTATGATTTCTTGAAACCATGTTCTCGTCGTGAGGCATACCATGCTGATATTACTTATGGTACCAACCACGAATTCGGTTTCGACTATTTGCGTGACAACCTAGCAACCAGGGTAGAAGACTTGGTCCAGAGGGAACACAATTTTGCCATCGTCGACGAAGTCGACTCTATTTTAATTGACGAGGCTAGGACCCCACTGATTATTTCTTCTCCCGGAAACGAATCTGAAGATTTTTATGTAAAGTTCGACCAAATAGCCAAACAGCTCAAGAAAGAAGAGGATTATAAAGTCGACGAAAAGCTCAAAGCCGTTTCGCTGACCGATGGTGGTATAAGCAAAGCCGAGAATTTGCTCGGAATAGAAAACATTTATACCGAAAAAGGTATCAAATACGTGCACCATTTGGAAACCGCAGTAAAAGCGCAGGCTATTTACGAGCGGGACCGAGACTACGTGGTCAAAGAAGGTGAAGTCGTCATCGTCGACCCATTCACTGGACGCATGCAACCTGGCCGTCGCTGGAGTGAAGGTATCCACCAAGCCATTGAAGCCAAAGAAGGAGTGAAGATAGAAAAGGAAACCCGTTCCGCTGGATCTATCACTTATCAGAACTACTTTAGATTTTATAAAAAACTAGCCGGCATGACCGGTACAGCTGAAACTTCTGCTGAAGAATTTACCAAAGTTTATGGCTTGGAAGTTATTGTTGTTCCTACCAACCGACCAATAGCCCGCAAGGACTTGAATGATTTGATTTACCAAACTGAGAAAGGCAAACTCCAAGCTATCGCCAGAAAAGTAAAAGAAGTTAGTCAAAAAGGCCAACCGGTATTGATCGGTACTATCTCCATCGAGAAGAACGAATTGCTTTCTGTGTATTTGAAACAAGAAGGCGTACAGCACACCATATTGAACGCCAAGAATCATGAAAAGGAAGGTGAAATCATTGCCCAGGCAGGTAAGCGAGGTGCGGTAACCATAGCCACCAACATGGCCGGTCGTGGTATCGACATCAAACTGGGTGGCAACCCTCAAACACCAGAGGAATATGAATTTGTGAAAAATGCTGGTGGATTGTTTGTGCTTGGAACCGAGCGTCACGAAGCACGTCGTATCGATAACCAGCTACGAGGTAGATCCGGTAGACAAGGTGATCCAGGCGAGACTCAGTTTTTCGTCTCGCTCGAAGACGACCTAATGCGTATTTTCGGGGCGGAGAGAATTAAAAGCATGATGGGACGCTTTGGCATACCGGAGGATCAACCCATAGATAACCGTTTCATCAGCTCAACCCTAGAAGGTGCTCAGAAGAAAATAGAAGGATTTCATTTTGATTCACGTAAGCATACCCTCGAATACGATGACGTCATGAATCATCAGCGTAACATTGTCTACTCTCGTCGTCGCAAAATGCTCGACTCTGATGCCGAAGTGATAGAAAAGTTACTTGAAAGCATAACCTTGGGCAATGAAGAGGCAGAAAAAATCGTAAATGAAAAAAGGCAAAAGCTAGGCGACGAGGCATTTTTCGAAACTGTTCGTCGAGTAGCCTTGTATACCAACGACATTTTATGGATGGAGCACTTGGAGGCTATGGATTATCTGCGTAGTTCAGTTAACTTACGTGCTTACGGACAACGAGAACCATTAGTTGAATATAAGAAAGAAGGACTCAAAATGTTTAAAGAAATGGAGGAAGTATTCAAAGAGCAAGTCCTTTCCATGATTGAAAACATAAACACTGATACCATCCAAGTAGTCGCTGAAACACCACAAGTAAAGCAAACCTTAGTAACCAACCAGGAAGAAGTGCCTGAATTCAAAACAGCCAGTAACGAAACTACGGATGTTGGTCGCAACGACCCGTGTCCTTGTGGCGCCATCAACCCAGCCACCATGGAAGTCTACAAATGGAAAAAGTGTGGCATGATCAACGCTCCACAACACAGGAAGGCCTTGATGAACTAGAACTTACGTTTTATGAAAAAATTAGTTGGAAAATACAAAGCATTTTGGTGGGCTACCAAGCTCGCTTTTGCGCGGTTGTATTACGGTAACCCATCCAAAAAATTAAAGATTATTGGGGTTACTGGCACGAATGGTAAAACCACTACTACAACCTTGCTGTATAAGGTTGCCATGTTGCTCGGACACAAATCTGGCCTTATTGGAACGGTTGAAATACTTGTAAATGGAGAGAAATTTGTACCAAAGGGAATTGTACCGGCTACTACCCCGGACTCGGTAACCCTGACAAAAGTTTTCCGCGCTATGGTGGATGCTGGTTGCGAATACGTTTTCATGGAAGTTTCGTCTCATGCGATAGAACAAAATCGTATCTCTGGGATTAAGTTTGAAGGCGGAATATTCACCAACCTGACCCACGACCATCTGGACTACCACAAAAGCTTCAAGAACTATTTTCTCGCCAAGAAAAAGTTTTTTGATTCGTTGCCGATGCCTTCTTGGGCTTTGACTAATGCTGACGATGAACACGGCAAGAGAATGCTCGAGGACACCAAGGCCCAACCATTTTTTTATGGATTTGATTACAAAAAAGAAACTGACCCGTCTCGCCGGAGCGAAGCCGAGGCGGACCCACTCGACCCAACTGATCGAGATTTCTATGCAGACATAGTGAAACTTGATTCCTTGGGTACCACTATCAAAGTAAACAACCACTACTTGTTAAACTCTGAATTGATCGGTCGTTTTAATGCGTATAACCTCCTGTGTGTTTTCTCTGCTTCGAGCCTGCTGGGTTTTGATTTAGTAAAAGTTGCTCATATTTTAGAAAATATACAACCCCCTCTGGGGCGTTTTGAACGCTTTGTGGGTAAAAATGGAGTTATTGGTATTGTTGATTATGCGCATTCTCCGGATGCGATGCAGAATGTCCTGTCGACCTTAAACCAGGTAAAAGGTGAAGGGCGAATCATATCGGTGTTTGGTTGTGGTGGAGACCGGGACCCGCTCAAGCGACGCATTATGGGTAAAATAGGAGCGGAGCTTTCAGACGTGGCTATTTTCACATCTGACAATCCTCGTAGTGAAGACCCGAATAAAATCATAGACGAAATGCGAACTGATCTCTCGATGAGCCTTTCTGAGAAAGTAATAATAATGCCAGACCGTCACGAAGCAATCAAAATAGCTTGCGGGCTAGCTCGTAGTGGTGATGTTGTGGCAATTTTAGGCAAGGGTCACGAGATGTATCAAGAAATAAAAGGTGTGAAGCATAATTTTAATGACATGGAAGAACTTAAAACTGTGCTTACCTAGTAAAAGTATTAAAATAATATAAAATATAAAAGTATATGAATATAATTTCTTCAAAAATCACGGAAGCGTTAGAGTTTTGCGCAATAGGACATAAAGACCAGAAGAGGAAAAAAACAGAAATTCCTTTCGCTTCGCATCCTAGTTCTGTAGGATTTATTTTGCAATCCTCAGGTTACGGGGAGGAAGTTGTAATTGCCGGTATTTTACACGACATAATAGAGGATACCATTTACAATGAAGTAGATATAAAAAATAGATTTGGTGAAAATGTAATGAATTTGGTTAAAGCTGTTACAGAAGATGTAAATATAAAAACATGGAAAGGTAGAAAGGATGACTACTTGAATAGAATTTCAAATAGCAACGACGATGTAAAAGCTATTTGCGCGGCAGACTTGTTGGATAATTGCCGTGCCATGGTTAGATCCCTAGAAAATGGATTAAATATCTGGGAAGCCTTCAGCGAAAGTCGAGAGACCCTTATAAATTATTATAAAAAACGTTTGTCTATAGTAGAAAAAAATATAAAACCAGAACTTGCTATGGAGTTGGAAAAGGTTATTTTAGAACTGGAAAAATTTCTCGTATAAAATAAAAGAGAGAAAAACTTGTCGTTTTTCTCTCTTTTTACGTTTTAAATTCAGCTCCAAAATTTTTTATTGAGCCGTTTTGCGCCCTGATGAGACCGTTTTCGTTTAGAATGAATAAACTATCAAAGCCTTCCTCGATAAGAGGAGGGTTTGTTTTTAGTCGTTCTATTCTATCCCAGAATTCTGTTTCGGGAACAGGGTGTTCTCGAAGTAGGTTTCTGTTCCAGGCAACTTCAGGAGTTGTGTCCATGAAAAAACCTGTTACTTTTGCGTTATATTCGCGTCCAATTGAAATAAATTGTTTGCGAAGATACAGATTTACAAAAGTCGCGTCTACTATAACGCCTTTTGTTTTTTCAGATTGGAGATATAAATGAGTTCTCTCCCTAACAATATCCCAAACCTCAAAGGTAGCGGGACTACGGCTAGCGGCGGATGGATCGTCTCTCCCAATACCGAATTCTGCTCGAATTTGATCGATACACAGGTATTTGTACCCGAATTGTGATGCAAAGGGTTCCAGAAAAAAGCTTTTTCCGGAAGCGGGGATTCCAATCCCAAGAATAAGCTTTTTCATACTATGACGATTTTAAGGTTTCTGTAAAAAAGTTTTCGAATCAGAAATAAGTCTGCATTAAACAAACGAATGCATCCGTTGGTTGGACGGAGGATGCCGTTTGAGTCGTCGTCACAGCCGTGGAGGCCGATACCCCGGACCTTTTCAGTTCCAGGTACTGTTATTTGTAGACACACAAAGCAAGGACCGAGGTTAATAACAGGTGTCGCCGTTCTTGTAGTTACTGCAGCTTCAGGATTGTTTATGTCCTGAAATGGTAAATCAATTCGCCGTATGTGTGTTTCACACAAAGGAGTCCTTTCGTCGTTTTCAGCACTAAGCTGAAATTCGACGGCACCATTCCTGCCAATTTCACAGGGTAGGAAAACAAAGAGGCCTTCGCATAGGAGGCACACCTGTTTCGTGGCGGTGAAGACGATAACCTGAGTTAGAAACTCATAGCCATTGTCCCGCATGTACTGCAGAAAAGTCTCCAACCCTGAAGAAGGTTGGCCTTTCTTGAAGGTTGCTGGTTTTTCCATTTTTTTAGTATTTTTTGTTTCAAAGAAGTGACGATTTCTTGAGGAAATCGGGGTTTAAATTAGTGAAAAGATACTATATTTTAGGGCTTTTGTCAAATTTGGCCTAGTAAAACCAGGGTTCTGGTCACCGTGGGGGTGGGGGAGGCGTACAAGGTTGCCCAGAATGTTTTCCCCACATAATATCAGACATATAGTTACATTAATTGTCAAACATTCAATTCTAAACTAGCCTTATTTAACAACGTATTTTATATTTGACATACTAAAAAAACATGGCATAACTATTGACGAAAGGTATCAAGTATGCTAGTATATAGACATAACCCAAGGATATAAGTCACAGGCTTATATATGAGGGTTTTTTCATTTACGGGTTTGGCGGAGCACAACCGCCCCAATATGGAAAAGAAAAACTTAATACGATTTGTGGAATCTTTTATTGTTTTGCCATTAATTTCTGTAACCCTGCCTCTCGGTGGTTTACCTCCGGACAATCAGGCGCAGATGAGTTTTGGCCCACAGATCGCATTATTTCAAAAAACGAATACTGAAGTGGCTGGACTACTCGCTCTTAACCAAGCAGTAGAACCAAAAACTAATACCAATGAATTGCGCGCGGAGGCTATCAATGCTTACTTCACTTCAAGGAAGGCGCCTCTTGCTGGTATGGATATTGCTCGAAAGATGGTAGAAGAAGCCGAGAAACATGAACTCGACTGGCGTTTGTTGCCCGCAATTGCTCAGCGTGAATCAAGTGGTGGTATCAATGCCTGTAAGAAAGTTAAATTCAGTGCTTTTGGCTGGGGTTCCTGCAAGATCAACTTTGAATCCTATGAGCAATCTATTGAGGTAATTGCTAAAAACCTAGGTGGTAAAAACCCGAAAACAAAAGGATACTACGCAGGTAAAAGTACCTACGAAATACTGAGAATATATAATCCAGCCCACATAGTTTTGAAATACCCTGAACAGGTTATGAAGATTATGGACGCGATCGGCCCGGCTGACTTAGGAGAAAATCCAGAGGACAAAGAAGTCTAATAAATACTTTTTAAATAAAATACAAAAAAAACTCCCTCGTCAGACGAGGGAGTTTTTTTTGTTAACTCTAAATAAATAAAACTGACGGAATTACTTTTGGTCTAGGAAAACCAAGGTCATTTTGTGATCCTTTGGTTCAAATAGAGTAATCTGGAAGTTGTAAGTCTTACCTAGTTCCAATGCTTCACGTAGTTTGGCTTCGGTGCCAAAGGTTGAGTTGTGTACTAGTCCAGCTACACCTTCCTTGATGGATACCAAGGCTCCGTGTTTGTTGTACTTGATAACTACACCTTTGATGATGTCGCCCTTCTTTAGCTTGCCTTCAAATTCTTTCCAAGGGTTTTCCTTGAGAGCTTTGATAGAAAGTGATACTTTACCGTCTTTTATTTCGATAACTTTAGCCTTTACTTTCTCACCCACCTTGAACATAGCTCTAGGGTCTTCTACAAGTCCCCAGTCGAGTTCAGAAATGTGTACCAAGCCCTCTAGGTTGTCTTCTAGTTTTAGGAATACGCCGAAATCTACAATTCCAGCTATCTCGCATTCTAGGTCGTCACCGATCTCGTATTTGCTTAGAATTTCCTTCTTTTCTTCTGGATTGTTGTCCTTTTCAGAGAAGATGAGCTTGCCTTCCTTTGGTAAGCTAGAGATTATCATTACTGAAATCTTCTCACCTACTAATTTCTTGAGTTCTTTCAAGATCTTGTCTTTGTCTGAATCAAGTACACGAGGGTAGTGGTCAGCCTTCAATTGAGACGCTGGCAAGAAGCCTTGGATGCCTTGCCATTCTAGGATAAGGCCACCTTTGTTTGCTTCTTTTACTTCGAGTTCTAGGGCGGTCTTGTTCTTGATAGCTTTCTCGGCTTCACTCCAAGCTAGGGCTTGTTTTGCTTCCTTTAGAGACAATTCGATGTAACCGTCTTCGTTCTCAACTTCAACGACTTTAGCCTTGATGCTGTCGCCTAGGTTTATTTTCTTGATAATGTCCTTGGCGTTGATGAATTCTCGGCCGTAGATGATACCAGTACCAAAAGGTGCTAGATCAACATAAACTGATGACTTTTTAACTAAAATAACCGCTCCTTCTACCAATGCGCCAACTTCGGGCTTGCTCTGGCTTCGGTCAGTTACTGACTTTAAAACTAAGTTTTCTTCGACTACTATTGGTTCTTTTTGCATAAAAAAATCCGCTTTCAAGCGGATATGGGTTTTAGGTTCTTTTCGCCTTCCCACTTAAAAAGTGTGGAAACAAGCTAAAAGGGTTACCCTAAATCCTGCTTTTAATACTATGAGACTAACAAAAAATATGTTATTATGCAAGTAATGATTATTACATATTACGGCAAACAATTTTTCAAAATAGGGCAAGGAGAGATGGTTCTGGCCATCAATCCAGTTAGTAAGGAATCCAAGTCTGGCATCACCGCACGTTTTGGTGCTGATATTGCACTTTTGACCACGAATCATCCGGATTATAATGGAGTAGAACAGTTAGCTTACGGTGAGAGAGAACCTTTTGTTGTCCGTGGACCAGGGGACTATGAAGTCAAAGATATTTTTGTTAAAGGAATTTTGTCAGATGGTCCGCAAAAACCAAAAAAATACGTAAACACTATTTATTCTTTTGTTGTCGACGGGATCAATATTTGTTTCCTAGGCGCTCTTTCAAATAGCACCATATCCAAAGAAGCAGGTGAATCAATCGGTGAGCCAGATATTTTATTTATTCCAATTTTAGGCGATAATGTAATCGATGCTAAGGCAGCTGCTCGGTTGGCTTCATCGCTCGAACCGAAACTCATTATCCCGATGGACTACGATGCTCCGACGCTCAAAGTTTTCTTGAAAGAAATCGGGCAAGAGAATCCAGACACCGCAGACAAGCTGACATTAAAACGAAAAGATTTAGAAGGTAAAGAAGGTCAGGTGGTCGTATTACAAGCAGTTTAATTTTTTTATATATGAGAAAAACAGTTAATAAATTAAGAGATTTGCCAATCAAAGAGAAACGCACAATACTCCACTTCAGCATGATTGTTTTCAGCTTTATAGTATTCGGTTTGTGGACCCTGACCTTGAGGTATGACTTCCAGAGCCCGGAAACAAAGATTGAGCTACAGCAGAGCGCAAAACCTTTCGTTGAGTTCGGTAGTCAAGTTGCTGGTAGTTACAGCGCATTCCAAGAATCAACCTCGGCAATAGATTTTGGTAGTAGTAATACTGAAAATGTAACAGAATTAAGATCAACACTCGAAAATGGCGAAAGATAAAAAAGAAGTAGTAGAAGTTAAAAAAGATAATGTTCGACCAGTAGACATCATCGCCGAGATGAAGGAATCCTACCTGGCATATGCCATGTCGGTTATAACTTCTCGTGCCCTACCTGATGTCCGAGACGGACTCAAGCCTGTTCACCGCAGGATTTTGTATTCCATGCATGAGATGGGACTCACTTATGCTTCCCGTTTCCGAAAGTCCGCTACAGTAGTCGGTGACGTACTCGGTAAGTATCACCCACATGGTGATACAGCAGTGTATGACTCCATGGTGGGTATGGCACAAGAATTTTCATATCGATATCCATTAATTTTGGGTCAAGGAAACTTCGGTTCGATAGACGGCGACAACGCTGCTGCTATGCGTTACACCGAAGCAAAAATGGCCAAGATTTCTACTGAAATGTTGCGCGACCTCGAGAAGGATACCGTAGAATGGCGTCCGAACTACGACCAGACCCGCAAGGAGCCAACCGTACTGCCTGCGTCTGTGCCAGCGCTACTTTTAAATGGAACACTTGGAATTGCTGTCGGTATGGCTACAAATATACCCCCGCACAACTTATCTGAAGTTATCGATGCTACAACTCACCTGATAGATAATCCAGAGGCTACTACCGAAGATTTGATGCAGTTTGTAAAAGGTCCAGACTTTCCAACCGGAGGTGTGGCTTATGGTTACAAAGACATGTTGCACGCGTATTCATCTGGCCGTGGAGGTGTAGTCTGCCGAGGCGAAGCTGAGATAGTCGAGGGTAAGGCTGGTGGTTCACAGATAATCATCACCTCTATTCCTTATCGTGTTGTAAAACAAAACTTAGTAATGGCTATCGCTGAACTTGTTCAAGAAAAGAAGCTAGATGGTATCAAAGGACTTCGCGACGAATCGACTAAAGATATTCGGGTTGTCATAGATTTAAAGTCAGGAGCACATCCACAAAAAGTTTTAAACTATATTTATAAAAACACTCAACTCGAATCAAATTTCAATTTCAACATCGTGGCGCTGGTAGACGGTGTACCACAGACACTTTCGCTCAAGAGTATTCTGACTGAGTTTGTGCATCACAGACAAGAAGTGGTAAAACGCCGCAGTCAGTTTGATTTGCGTAAAGCAGAAGAACGCGAACACATCTTGCTCGGTCTCAAAAAAGCCCTCGACTTCATAGACAAAGTTATCAAAACCATTCGCGCTTCCAAAGACGGTGCGACTGCCAAGGTGGCTTTGATGAAAGAATTTAAATTCTCAGACCTTCAGGCTGCCGCAATTCTGGAAATGAAACTCCAGAAGCTCGCTGGCCTCGAACGTAAACTCATAGAAGAAGAACTAAAAGAAAAACAGGCATTCATCAAAGCAATGAAGGACCTGCTAGCTAGTCCAAAGAAAATGCTCAAAGTTATCTCAGACGAGTTATTTGAAATCAGAGACAAATACGTCGATGAACGCAGAACCAAAATAGTCAAAGGTGGAATCAAAGAACTATCCGACGAAGATGTTATTCCAGACAAGGAAACTATGCTGGTCTTTACTGCTGGTGGCTACGTCAAACGTACTGACCCATCCGAATACCGTTCTCAGAAACGTGGCGGGGTAGGCGTAGTTGATTTAGAAACCAAAGAAGAAGACTTCGTAACCCAACTAACCAGTAGCTCAACTCATAGTGATGTATTGTTCTTTACCAACCTAGGTAAAGCCTACAGTATCAAGATGTATGACATACCAGAAGGCCGACGCGCTACCAAGGGTAAATCAATCATGAACTTTTTGTCACTAGCAAATGATGAGAAAGTCACATCTATTTTGCCACTACCAAAAGAGATAAAGAAAAATCCAATTTCATTGATGCTGGTTACTCGCGATGGTACCGCCAAGAAAATGTCTGGCGAATCTTTCAAGGATGTCAGACGCAGTGGTTTGATAGCTATCAAACTCGACAAAAATGATGAACTTATTTCTGCTTTGATTACCGAGAAGGGCGATGATGTCATGATTGCTACTACCAAAGGCCAGTCCATACGTTTCAAAGAAAGTGATATCAGAGAAATGGGCCGAACCGCTGGCGGAGTTCGCGCAATCAAACTAGGCAAAGCCGATCAAGTTATCGGTGTAGATGTCATCAAGAAAGATAAAAAAGATGGATCCTTCCTAACTATGAGCGAAAACGGTCTAGGTAAGAAAACTGCGCTCAAAGAATACAAGGTTCAGAAACGCGGTGGTTCCGGTATTAAAACCGCTAAAATAACTCCAAAGACAGGTGACCTGATTGTGTCTCGAGTGTTGTCGGGCGATGAAGAAGAATTGATTGCAATGTCTAAAAAAGGTCAGGTCATCAGAACCGCTCTCAAAGACATTCCATCCCTCGGACGACAAACCCAAGGTGTCACCATCATGCGCTTACGTTCTGGTGACTCCATCGCTTCCATTACTTGCGCTTAAACCGCCATGCCAAGGGTCACCCTTGGCATTGAGATTACATGGATATGGATTTTAATAAAGAAAAAATAGATAAAATAAACACCTTTGTCCTTGAAAAAAGTCCAGCAAAAGAGGCGTATATTTTACTAGGTGCCAAAAATCCCAAAGAACTTTTTGTGTTGTATGCGAAAGAAGATCAAAAGTTATTTAAATCTGGTGCTTGGGATTACAAGAACCCTGTACTTAAAATAAATAAAGTAAAGAATATTTTAGAAAACATTAAACCACAAGAGCTTTCAGTAAACGAAAAAGATTATGTAAAAGAAACAATTTGGTTTTGGTACCATCACGCTATCAGCTCAGCTATATGGAAATATAAGGATAGGGAGGAAGCAAAAAAGTTCTCAGCTTTAGCTTTAGAGAAACAATCAGCAGATAGTCCGAATCAAATAACAAAAATATTAGATTTTTTAGTAAACGACAAAGTAGAAGAAGCCAGAAAGTTCGTAACATCTATAAAAAAAGAGCCAGAAAAAAGCTCAGCAATTGAATTAATAGAAGAGTATGAACAAGGCAAATTCTTTTGAATATAAAGATGTCAAGGGTGACCCTTGGCGTTTTCTTTGGTCTCTAACCAGTAACTAAATCTCGGTACTCTTTATCGACTATCAGTAAGTTTCTGTTGTTTATAAAGTCGTTATAGCTACTCCAGGGATACTCACCTGCGGTTTTTACTAATCTATCTTTCACGGGATTTGAATGGATATATTCAAAGATCCACATAAGTTGTTCGTTGCCTTCTATTAAAACAGATTTAAAAGTGTCTTGGAATGTATTTCCTACCTTGTTGTATTTTTTATTTAGATACATCGAGTAACTTGTACAGGTTTTTGATATAAGTTTTGAAATAGATGTATCTCCAACTTGTTCTACTAATAAATGAAAGTGATTTGGCATCAGGCAAAAAGAATGAATCTTAAAATTATTTCTACCTATGTCATTTATTCTAATTCTTGAATAGGGTAGAGCGAGCAAGTTTTCTTTATTTAAATCTTCTATTGTAAATCCTAGAACTAAACCAAGTCTAAACAAAAAAGCTCTGTAATCCTGTTCGTCATGGAATACTTTTTCCTTATTATTACCCCTATTATAAATATGGTAAATGTTTCCGGGTAAAAAGTTTTTGTAATCTCTCTTATTCACCTAGGTATTCTATTATTCTGTAATAGAATATGTCAAGGGTCACCCTTGACACGGGGTTGGTTGAGTTGAAAACAATGCGGAGAATTTCTTTTCATACTATAATATAAAACATAGTATGTTCGCTGATCCGGTAAAAAATTTAAAAGCCTTTGACTTGCGGGAAAATATGCTCGTAGCTGACTTGGGCACTGGCAGTGGATTCTATGCTCTCGCTTCTGCAAAGATGGTTCCGAATGGAAAAGTGTACGCAGTAGAAATAGATCGCGATTATTTAACCTTGGTTCAGAATAAAGCTAAAGATGAAAAGATAGAAAACCTAGAATGTTTCTGGGGTGACATAGAGAAAATCGAAGGCACGCATATAAAAACTGGCACCATTGACCGAGCCATCGTGTCGAATGTTTTTTCACAGCTGACTGACAGGATAACCTTCCTCAAAGAATTAACCAGAATATTGAAACCCGATGCCGAGGTGCTTTTTATCGATTGGTCACCGGGGTTGGCAGTTGCGACTGGGGCTTTAGACATCACTGTTCCAAAAGACAAAGTCTTAGCTCTTTTTGAAAAGTCAGGCTTTGCCTGGTATCGGGACATAGACGCAGGGAGTAATCATTATGGTATGATATTTAAAGTTAAAAAAAGCGCATGAAGAAATTAACACCCTTTCAGATGGTCTTTATAGGTTTGTTTATGTTTTTGGCACTAATCGGGTTTTTGACGTTTTCTGGTTTTATAAAAATCGGTAGCGACAAGAAAGAAGTCACCCTATCCGGTAAGGTTTCCATGTGGGGGACAGTACCTTCTTCTATTATGCGGGGACTCTTTGAAGAGATGAATCGAGTTAACCAAGAGATTGATGTTTCTTACTCGTATATTGAGCCTGAAACTTTTAACCAAGAACTCCTCGAAGCTATGGCCGAAGGCAAGGGCCCAGACATGTTCCTTTTGCCGGACGACTTGGCGCGAAGTTATTTAAATCGAATCACCGCGATATCTTATGCCAAATACCCAGCCGCTAATTTCAAAACAAACTTTGCCTCTGCGGGGGATATATTTACTACACCTACTGGAATACTAGCTTTACCGCTGACTATAGACCCACTGGTCATGTACTATAACCGCAGTATTTTAAATACAAACGGGGTGGTATATCCGCCTAGTAACTGGAATGAATTTTCGGATGTAATTCCAAAATTAACCAAGAAAAACGATGCCAATCAAATAACCGCAAGTGCTGTTGCTCTGGGTCAATTTGCAAATGTCACCAATGCCAAAGACATTATCACCACTCTTTTCATGCAGACAGGCAACCCTATCGTAGAGCGGGATGAAAACAGGATATACAGAACAACTTTGATTAAAGAAGAAAAAAATAGTCAGCAATTAATTGGGGCTCTGGATTTTTATACTAGTTTTGCTAATCCATTACTTCCGAACTATTCCTGGCACAGAGGGCTACCAAAGTCTCGGGACTACTTCACTTCGGAGAACCTAGCTTTTTATTTCGGTTATGCATCCGAGCTACCAATTCTAATGAACAGAAATCCGAACCTAGATTTACAAATATCGGAGATGCCACAGATGAAGAATGCTAGTTTCAAAGTTACCAAGGCTCGCGTCACCGGAGTCGCTATTTCTGCGTTTGCTAGAGACCAAGCACTAGCGCTCGCCGTTGCAAACTTGATGACTAACGCTGGATTTGTACGTGATTTTGCCAGAGAGACTGGCACTGCACCAGCCAGGAGAGACCTACTGTCCACTCAACTAGCAGATGAATATATGCCGAACGTTTTCAAAAGCGCCCTGTATTCCAAAAGCTGGTTTGACCCATCACCGTCTGATACCGACCTCGTATTCAAAACGATGGTGGATGATGTGTTATCGAATGTCTCTACAACAGCAAACGCAATCCAGAGAGCTAACGGTCAGATCGATCTATTATTAGTCAAATAAAAAATATGTATAAAAAAATTCTGAATTCTTTGTTTGTGTTACTACTCTTGATTTCTTTTTTAGCACCGGTTGCACAAATAAATGCACAGGTTAAAGAAGATGAAACAAAACTTCTAGACGAGGAAGGAAAGTCATTGTATGGGCTAGTACCTTGTGGTAACAAAGTTGAGCCCATAACCACCGACGAACACGGCAAGCAAAGCGGGGGAACAATACTGAATCCATGCAACTTTGATTATGCTATTTTGATGATAAACAAGATAGTCAATTTCCTCCTATTCGTACTGTTTGTACCCTTGGCGGCTATTGTATTCTGTTATGCAGGATTCTTGTTGCTATTCTCTGGTGGGGATACTGGTAAGATGAAGAAGGCCAAGGACATATTCTGGAGCGTAGTCGTGGGGCTTCTCTGGGCGATGGGTGCCTGGTTGGTCATTCACACCATATCTGACATCTTGGGTTACAAGGGTTCCTGGATTGGCTTTTAAATTAGGTTGGGTTATAATTTAAACAAGTTTATTAATAATTAAAACAATATGAAAACATTTCTTTCTAAATTGAAAATTAAAAGGTTTGCGTCGGTCTTTATTCTAGCTTCACTAGTGTTTATGCCGTTTCTGGCTCTCGCTCAAGATCCTCCAAGTACAGGATTGAGTGGATTTCTAAATAACATCACAAGTATTTTGAAGACTTCCGTAGTTGGACTGATTTTCACGGTAGCTTTTGTGTTTTTCTTTTACGGTGTTGTTATGTATGTTGTTAACCCAGAGGAGGAGAAGAAAAAAAGAGGCAAAGAATACATAGTCTGGGGATTAACTGGCCTTACCATTATGTTCATGGTTTATGCTTTGATACGCATAATGCAGAATACTTTTTTCAAAGACGCTGACAACAGCGGTATTCAACCAGTACAAATTAAATAATTTGTACTTTTAATACTACGTAGTAAACAAAAAACCGCTCAAAGCGGTTTTTTGTTTACTAGTTTGCTTGAATTTATTCAACGTAGGACCAGTCTGATAAAGTTTTTGTGAATCCTTTGTCAGCTATTCTCTGTGCCAAAATAGCATCAGCGGGTATATCTACAATGTATCTGTTTCCGTCAGTAGACCTAACCCAACCTTCTACCGAACCATCATCAAACCACTCTATGTGCCAGTATTTTGCTCGGTATATGTCACCAAATTCGTTCTTGAAGAAGAATTTATTTTCTCCACGGTTGAATTTTATTTTAGTTACAAATTCACCACGTTCGAAGTCGACGTTAGGTTTTTCGGGGATTTGGAAGTCGTTTTTGTGACCTCTGTCCAACTGGCCGTTGTCGTCAGCTTCTCCGTCGTTGACTACTACAGGGATCCAGATGTTACCACAGGCTTCATCGTCTTTGCCAGTTTTCTCACTCTTTACTTTTTCTAAATACAGAGCACCATTGTACTCTACAAAACTCAGTCTACTAAGTTCTTCATACGACAACTTGACGAGCCAGGCTTGGCCGTCACGGAATCCATCGTATGCCCAGTAGTTGCCATCTTTATCCTGCGTGTTGGCGTAGGCCATTGTATAAGTACTGAGAGGCACAGGCTTCCCATTAATTTTTTCTAGGTCTATTGATGCACTCTGTTTTATTCCCAGACTTTTCAGGGTTGTTTGGTGGTAGTAGGGGGTAGTCGTGCTCCCTGCGAGATTTCCTTCTCCGACCTTTTTTTGGTACTGGTCAGGGCTAAGTGACAGAGTAACAGGGTTCCCTAAAAAAAATTCGCTTTTATTAAAGGTCTTTGTTGCACCAACAGTTTTCTCCATCGCAAAAGTGGAAGAATTTAGTGTAGTGCCAGCTTGTGCCTCAGTCGGTGCTAACCCTTGTAGTGCAAAGAATCCGGCCACTGCTGCAGCTTTAGCCCAACCATCAAGGTCTTGGATTCTTTTGTCTGCGTAAATCATTTGTACCACCTTGGAACGGGCTTCTTTATCTGCTCCACTTAGTAAAGCAACCATTTCAGCTACTTTTTCATCCGAAAATAATGGTTGACCATCAGCTCCGAGCATCGGCTTGCCATGTCTCTCCAGCTCACCAGTTTTTAGGTATTTGTTGTAGTCAACAGGGGAAAGCGACTGCATTA
>Ga0208375_1002170_pt1 | contig 19207 bp, 17 predicted proteins | sample RifOxyD1_FD_184038 | JGI IMG/M metagenome (GOLD analysis project Ga0208375, IMG submission 184038) | Soil microbial communities from Rifle, Colorado - Rifle Oxygen_injection D1 (SPAdes) | ecosystem: Environmental > Terrestrial > Deep subsurface > Rock core/Sediment | place: Rifle, Colorado... | reverse complement strand
CGGCCTCGCGCAGCTGGGCGAGGCGGTTGCCCGCCGCGCCGCGGATGGCGACCTGCGCCGCCAGCAGGCCGCGGTCCACGCCCGGCACCGGCACGCCGTCCACGCTTTCGCGCGCGGCTTCCACCTCGGCCAGCGCCTCATCGCGGATGCGGATGACCTCCTCGCGCGTGGTGGCGGCCTCCAGCTGGCGGGCCAGGCCCGCGTCGACCCCGGCCACCGTCGGCGTGCCGCCGTCGGTGACGATCGGGCTTTCACTGAAGGACACCGCGTACTGGCCGACGAAGAACGTCAGCAGCGTGGCGACCACGAACATCCGCAATGGCGCGATGTAGCGTGCGCGGTGGCCGGCGAGGTAGTCGCGCGCCACGCGCCCGGGCGACAGCAGGTCGCGCAGCGTGCGGAACACGCGGCCGTCCAGGTGCCAGAACGACTCGAACACCTCGACGATCGCGTGGTGCGTGTCGCGGATCGGATTGACCGCCGACTGCCCGCACCGGTGGCAGTAGCCGCCCTGCAGCGGGGTCGCGCAGTTCTCGCATTGCGTCGGCGTGTCGTGTGCGTCCATGTGTTTCCCCGATCCCCTTGCAAACGCGGCGTGGTCGACGCCGCCGGCCGGCGCGGCCCCGGGCCGGCGACGGGCGGCTAAGATAGCGGCCCGCCGCGACCCGGCGCCAGCACGCGACAGCGGTTCGCGCGCGGCCGCAGTCGCCAGGTGCTCCCCATGAGTTCTTCCGACCCGGCGCACGACACGCCGACGCCGCGCCTGCGCCGCGAGTTGCGCAGCACCGCGTGGCTGGCGGCGCCGCTGATCGCCGGGCACGTGTCCACCGGGCTGATCGGCTTCGTCGACAGCGTCATCGCAGGCCACCACGGCACCACCACGCTGGCCTCGGTGGCGGTGGGCACGGCGCTGTTCTGGCTGGCGATGATGGTGCCGATGGGCACGCTGATGGCGCTGCCACCGTCGGTGTCGCAACTGGACGGCGCCAACCGCCGCGGCGAGATCGGCCCGCTGTTCCGCCAGGCGCTGTGGCTGGCCGCGGCGCTGGGCGTGGCGCTGTTCGCGTTGCTCTCATTGCTGGTGCATGCGATGGCCCCGATGGGCATCGCCGAGGAGATCCGGCCCGGTGCGACCGCGTTCCTGCACGGCATCCGCTGGGGCGTGCCAGCGCTGACGCTGTACTACTGCATGCGCTACCTCAGCGATGGCCTGCACTGGACGCTGCCGACGATGGTGCTGGGCTTTGGCGGCCTGCTGCTGCTGGTGCCGCTGGGCTGGGTGTTCACCTTCGGCCGGTTCGGATTGCCGGAGATGGGCGCCGGCGGGCTCGGGCTGGCGTCGGCGATCATGCTGTGGACGCAGGCGATCGTCTTCGCGCTGTACCTGCGGCGCTCGTCTCGCTTCGCCGACCTGCGCCTGTTCGACGGCTTCCTGACCCGTCGTAACCGGCCAGACGCCGCGCGGATCCGCGGCCTGCTGCGTACCGGGCTGCCGATCGGCGTCACGGTGACCATGGAAGGCAGCCTCTTCATCGTCACCGCGCTGCTCATCGGCCGGCTCGGCGAAGTGCCGGTGGCCGCGCACCAGATCGCCATCAATGTCGCCGCGCTGTGCTTCATGGTGCCCTTCGGGCTGGCCGAGGCGACCACCGTCCGTGTCGGCCACGCGCTGGGTCGCGGGCTGGGCTCGACCGGCGTGCGCCGCGCCGCGCTGGCCGGGCTGCTGCTGACGCTGGGCACGCAGGCGCTGTCGGGGCTGGGGCTGCTGCTGGGCCACGACCACCTGGCCGCGCTCTATACCCGCGACGCCGCGGTGGCGGCGCTGGCCGGGACGCTGCTGCTGTACGCGATGGCGTTCCAGTTCCCGGACGGCGTGCAGGTGCTGTCGGCCGGCGCGCTGCGCGGGTTGCGCGACACCCGCGTACCGATGGTGCTGGCCGCGCTGGCGTACTGGGGCATCGGCATGCCGCTCGGCGCGGGCCTGGGGCTGGGCGTGCCCGGCATCGTCGAGCCGATGGGCCCACCCGGCATGTGGATCGGCTTGATCGCGGGCCTGACCGTGGCCGCCGTGCTGCTGGGCCTGCGCTTCGTGCGCGCCAGCGCGCCCGGCCGCTTGCCGCCGCCGGCGACCGCCGACACGCCCGCGGCGCCTGTTGCCGCGATGACCTCTGGCGGATGAAACCCCCGGGGCCAGCGGGTACGCTGGCCACCGCACACGACGCTGTACCGGAGTACCTCCCGACATGAACGACACCCCGCGCCGCGGCCCGATCGCCCGATTCTTCGTGGGCCTGTGGGATGCGATGAACTTCACCCGGCGGCTGGTCTTCAACCTGCTGTTCTTCGCGCTGCTGCTGCTGATCCTGGCCGCCATCGGCGCCGGCGACCGCACCCAGCCGCTGCTGGACCGCACCACGCTGGTGATCGCGCCGGAAGGCGCGCTGGTGGAGCAGTACACCTCCGACCCGGCCAGCCGCGCCTTCGCCCGGGCGATGGGCAGCGATGCCGGCGAGGTGCAGCTGCGCGACCTGCTGCAGGCGCTGGACGCGGCCGCCGACGATGACCGCATCGACCGCGTGCTGCTGCGACTGGACGGCCTCGGCGGCGGCGGCATGGCCTCGCGCCGTGAGCTGGCCGCCGCGGTGGCGCGCCTGCGCGAATCGGGCAAGCAGGTCGTCGCCGCCAGCGAAATGATGGGCCAGGGCCAGTACCTGATCGCCGCGCAGGCCGACGAGGTGTACCTGGACCCGATGGGCGGCCTGCTGCTGGAAGGCCTGGACCGCTACCGCCAGTACTACCGCGAGGGCCTGGAGGACAAGCTCGGCGTCGACGTGCACCTGTTCAAGGTCGGCGAGTACAAGTCCGCCGCCGAGCCGTACGTGCTGGATGCCGCGTCGCCGGAGTCCAAGGAAGCCGACCTGTACTGGATGAATGACCTGTGGGCGCGCTACCTGGGCGACGTGGCCACGGCGCGCGACGTGCCCGCCGCGCAGCTGGTGGCCAACATCCAGCAGCTGCCCGAGCAGATCGAGGCCGTCGGCGGGGACCTGGCGCAGCTGGCGCTGCGACAGAAGCTGGTGGACGGCCTGAAGACGCGCGAGCAGGTCGACGAGCTGATGATCGAACGCGGCACCGCCGACGAGGACGCCGAAGGCGGCTTCCGCCAGGTGTCGCTGGAGGGCTACCTGGCGCACATCAACGGCAAGCCGTCGCCCGCCGACCGCCGCCCCCAGGTGGCCGTGGTCGTCGCCGAGGGCGCGATCACCGGCGGCGAGCAGCCGCGCGGCACGATCGGCGGCGAGTCCACCGCCGCGCTGCTGCGCGAAGCACGCGACGACGGGCAGGTGAAGTCGGTCGTGCTGCGCGTGGATTCGCCCGGCGGCGAGGTGTTCGCCTCCGAGCAGATCCGCCGCGAAGTGGTCGCGCTGAAGGCCGCCGGCAAGCCGGTGGTGGTGTCGATGGGCGACCTCGCCGCGTCGGGCGGTTACTGGATCAGCATGAACGCCGACCGCATCTACGCCGACCCGTCGACGATCACCGGTTCGATCGGCATCTTCGGCCTGATCCCGACGATTCCGCGCACCCTGGAGAAGATCGGCGTGCATACCGACGGCGTCGGCACCACGCCGCTGGCCGGCGCGTTCGACATCACCCGGCCGCTGGACCCGGCCGTGGGCGGCATCATCCAGTCGGTGATCGAGAAGGGCTACCGCGACTTCACCGGCCGCGTCGCGCAGGCGCGCGACCGCAGCGTGTCGCAGGTCGACGCCGTCGCCCGTGGCCGCGTGTGGAGCGGCGCGCAGGCGCTGGAGCGCGGCCTGGTCGACGAGCTGGGCGGCCTGCAGGCGTCGATCGCCGATGCCGCGCGCCGCGCGGAACTGGGGGACGAGGGCGACTACGCGGTGCGTTACGTCGAGAAGGCCGCCACGCCGTTCGAGCGATTCTTCACCGGGTTCGCCGAGAGCCGCATCGGCGGCGCATGGCTGCGCGAGTCCGACTTCGCGCGCGGCCTGCTGGCGCGCTTCATGCCGCAGATGGCCGACGACCTGCGCTTCCTGGAAAGCGCGCTGCAGCCGGTGCCCGGCAAGCCGGTCAAGGCCCTGGCGCATTGCTTCTGCGGGCTGTAGACCACGGCGCCGGCAGCGGTTCGCCCGCAAGCGAAGTGGTAAGAAGCCCGGCATTGGCCGGGCTTCTTTCTTTGCGCGATGGCGCGACGTGCGCGGCGGCGTGGGGTCAGGGCGGGTCGATCGTCGCGCGGGTCCGTCCGGCCGCGTCGCCGACCTTGGTTTCGACGTCGCGCACGCGCTCGAGTGGCGTCTGGTAGGCATCGTCGGCATCGCGTCCGGCATCGCGCGCGTCGAGTGCACGCGAGGCATCGCCGCGCGCATCCCCGGCGGCCACGTCGCTGGCCGCGGTTGCGGTGGAGGGCGATGTCGTGGCGGCGGTGCCGGCCTGCGGCTCGGGTGGGACCTCGGGGTCTGGCGGCTGCGGCTTGCGGCATCCGGCCAGCGCGACCGCCAGTGCCATCGATGTCACCAACACGGTCGTCGTGACCGCGCCGCTGCGGGCGGGTGTCGACGGTCGCGACCGGGACAATGAGCGGGAGCGGGTCGTCATCGGCGTCCTCCTGTGCGGGTGCCCGGCTATGCTACGCCGGGCCGCGTGCAGGCAACCGGATGCGGCGGACGACACGAGGAGCACGGCATGGACCCACGACGCTGGCGGCTTGATGGACACCTGGCGCTGGTCACTGGCGGCAGCGCCGGGATCGGCCGCGCGATCGCGCGCGAACTGCTGGGCTTCGGCGCCGACGTGCTGCTGGCCGCGCGCGATGCAGCCGGGCTGGAGTCGGCGCGCGCCGAACTGCTGGAGGACTTCCCCGAGCGCGAGGTGCAGGTGTTCGCCGCCGACGTCGCCGACGAGGAGCAGCGGCGCGAGCTGCTCGACTGGGTCGAGGATTTCGGCGAAGGCCTGCACATCCTGGTCAACAACGCCGGCAACAACATCAGCCGACCGGCCACCGACTACAGCGACGCCGAGTGGCGCGGCATCTTCGAGACCAACGTGTTCTCGGCCTTCGAGCTGTCGCGCTACCTGCACCCGCTGCTGACCCGGCACGCGGCGTCCAGCATCGTCAACGTCGGCAGCGTGTCGGGCCTGACCCACGTGCGCACCGGCGCGCCCTACGGCATGAGCAAGGCGGCGATGCACCAGATGACGAAGAACCTCGCGGTGGAATGGGCCGAGGACGGCATCCGCGTCAACGCGGTCGCGCCCTGGTACATCCGCACCCGCCGCACCTCCGGCAAGCTGGCCGATCCCGATTACCTGGACGAGGTGCTGCTGCGCACGCCGCTGGCCCGCATCGGCGAGGCCGAGGACGTCGCCGCGGCAGTGGCGTTCCTGTGCCTGCCCGCCGCCGGCTACGTCACCGGCGAATGCATCGCGGTGGACGGCGGGTTCCTGCGCTACGGGTTCTGATCCAGCGGCTCCGCGGGTCACTCACGACTCGCCGTAGCGCAGCCACAGGTCGGCGGTCGCCTCGTCGGCGAATACGCGCGCCTGCAGCCCGACCTCGCGCGCGAAAATCTCGCAATGTTCCACCGCCTGCAGGCCCAGCGGCTTGGCATGGGCGATGCGGACGCGTTCCAGGCCTCGGCCTTTCATCGTGGCCACCAGTGATTCCCACTGTGCAGCGCCCAGCGGGGGGCCGTGCATCTCGTCGACCACCAGCAGGCCGCGCACCGGCTGCGCCCGCAGCCGCGCCACGATGGCCTCCCAGTACCCGACGGTGTTGGCCAGGGTGCCCTCGCCGGTGACACGCGCGCGCAGGCCGGCCGGGTGCGGCGTGAATCGGACTTCGAAATCGGGCATCGGGGTCATCGGGTTGCGCCGGGAGTCCAGCCTCTGGCTTGACGGCCTCGCGACGTTGCGGCCGTAGGCGGAAAGGCGGCGTGACGCACTCGAGTGTGGACCGGAGCCTCAGCCGGATGCGGCGCAGGTGCTCGCCGCGAGCAGTTGTTCGACCCTGCCTACGTCGCGGGCCGATTCGCCTTCGCGCGCGGGCACGCCGAAGCGCTCGGCGCCCTGCGCGTTCTGGAGGCGCTCGCGCCAGCGCTCGCACAGCGCGTCGTCGGCCACGGGTTCGCACCGGTCCTCACGCTCCTCGCAGGCGGCGCCGGCGCCCGCGCCGCCGGCCAGCCCGACCGTGCGCAGCGGGGCGCAGCGGCGCGCCGGCGTGTCGCGCTCGGTCAGGTAGGGCTCGTCGTTCCACGTGCGGCACTGGAACAGTGGCGGAGGCGGCAGAAGTTCGACCGGCGGAGGCTCGGGTGCGGCTTCGACGATGGCTACCGCTGGCACCGGGGCGACGGGCTCGATGGCCGGCGCAGGTGGCGGAGGTGGCGGAGGCGAGACCGGCGCGTCGTCGATCACGCGGCGCTCCTGGCGGCTGCCGGCGGGGCAGCGCTGGTCGTTCTGCACCGTCACCGCGCCGGACGCGTCGGTGCAGCGGTAGATCACCAGGTCGGCCCGCGCGGTGGGGGCCGCGACCACCGCGAGCACACCGATGGACGCCATCGCCAGGAGACAGGTGCGCACCGGTCAGGCCCCGCAGTCGTTGGCCAGGCGCGCATCCAGCCGGCGGCGCTCGGTGTTGATCACGCGGCGCTCGCTCTGCAGCGCGCTGTTGTAGCGCGACGCGATGCCGGCCCGCTCCTCGCGCAGGCGGTCGCACACCTCGGACTGCGGCAGCGGGTGGCAGACATCACGCACCCACGTGCCCGCGCCGGGATAGACCACGGCGCCGTGGTGCGGCCAGCGGTCGGGCGCACGTGGACGGTCGCCCGGCGGCCGCGGCCGTGGCGCACCGACGCGGCGCCCCGGACGCTCGCCGATCACCACCGGGTAGCCGACCGTCCACAGCGGCACCCAGCGCGGGTCGCCCTGGTCGGTGTCGCTGGTGTAGCGCGCGCCATCGGGCGTGACGCATTCGTACATCGGGCGCGGCGGGGTGACCACGACGAAGCGCGTCGGCGCGGGCGGTGGAGCGACGACGGTCGTCGCAACGGGCTGCGGATCGGGCCGCGGCGGCGGGTCCTGCGGACGCTGCATCTCGCGTGATTCCTGCTGCTGGCCGCTCCGGCACGGTGTATCGCGCAGCGTCAGGCGTCCCTGGTCGTCGGTGCAGCGGTAGATCGTCACCGCGCCGGACTGCGCCACGGCGGGAGGGTGCGCGCCAATCGCCACCGCACCGCTGGTGACGGCGAGCGCCAGCATGGCAGCGGTACGGGGGGTGGGGCGGCGCGGGTGCATGGCCGCCATCTTGCACCCGCCGGCGCCGGCCCGGGTGAACCGCGCCGGCGGGTTGTTCAGTCGGCGCGGGTGAACTCGATCTCCATCGTCTTGCGCTCCTGCCCGTCATGCGTTTCGTACATCTCCATGACGTGGCGGTCGTTGTCGAGTACGCGCACCACTTCGCGCACCGGGGTCATGGCGCCGTCGCGCATCGGGTCGGCCATCTCGCCGCGGAAGGTGTAGCTGGAGGTCGCCGCGTCGTACTCGCCTTCGGCCTGGAACGCGCCGGTCGACATGCTGTCCATCCAGGTGCTGACATAGCGCCCCGTGACATTGTCGTGGCTGGTGTAGCCGACCCCTTCGAACGGCTGGCCCATGAACTGGCCGGTGTAGTCCATGCGGATATGGCGGCCGCCGAACACGGGCGTGTTCACCGCTTTGCCGGTGCTGGTCATCGGCGGCGCGGCGGGGTCCATCCAGACCGTCTGCTTCGCGTTCCACGTGCCGGCCATCTGGGTGGCCAGCCGCGCGTGGGCATCGCCCGGGCTCGAGGCCTTTTCCCAGGCGGCCATCATCGCCTGCTGCTCGGGTGACATCGGCGGAGCAGCCTCCTGGGCGCCCGCGGTCGAGCCGACCAACAGCAGCATCGAGAGGGTGGCGATCGCCGGCCCGTGCCTCGTTCTGGTGTTCATCCCTTGCTCCCGACGCCACCCGGCGGGCGGCCGCGGGGCGATGCTACGCCCGGACCGGTGCGGCGGCATGACGCGCCGCCGCAGGGCTCAGGCGCGCAGCACGTCGCCGGTACGCGCGTCGCGAATGGCGGTAGGCGCCGCGAGTCCGCCGGTCTCGCCGGGTGCCACCGCGTCCAGTTGCGACAGCAATGCGGGATCGAGCGCCTCGCGGGTGAAGGCGGGCGGTTGGCCGCTGAGGTTGGCACTGGTCGATACGATCGGCCGGCCGAACGCGGTACACAGCGCCACCACCACCGGATGCGCGCTGACCCGCACCGCGACGCCGGCGTGGCCGCCGCTGATCCATGCGGGCACGCGAGCGGTGCAGGGGACGATCCAGGTGTTCGGCCCCGGCCATCCGGCCTCGACCGCGTCGCGTCGCTCAGGTGGCAAGGTGGCCCAGTCGACGAGGCCATCCAGCTGCGCCACGCTCGCCGCCACGAGGATCAGGCCCTTGTCGACGGTGCGCTGCTTGAGCGCCAGCAGGCGCATCACCGCGGTCTCGTCGAGCGGGTCGCAGCCCAGGCCCCAGACGGCCTCGGTCGGATACGCCACCACGCCGCTACGGCGCAGCGCGGAGACGGTGTGTTCGATGGAATGTGCAGTCATCGCCACAGGATAGCGCCGGCAGGCAACGCCGGCGCCCGGGCACGGTCGCGCCGGATCAGGCGTCGGACGTGCTCTTCTTGGCGGTCTTCTTCACCACTTTCTTGGCGGCTTTCTTGGTGGCCTTCTTCGCGGTTTTCTTGGCCGCCTTCTTCGTGGCCTTCTTCGCAGGCGCCTTCTTGGCCGCCGGCTTCTTCTCGGCCACCTTCTTGGTGGCCTTCTTGCCGAAGCGGCCGCGCGCGGGCTTGCCGGTTTCCTCCAGCAGCTTCGTGACTTCTTCCAGCGTCAGCGAGGCCGGTTCCCGGTCCTTGGGGATCTTGCCGTTGAGCTGGCCGTTGCTGATGTACGGACCGAAGCGGCCGTTGAGCACCTGGATGTCGCTGCCGTCCCACTGCTTGATGATGCGGTTGCGGGCGATCTCCTCCTTCTCCTCGATCAGAGCCACGGCGCGGTCCAGTTCGATGGTGTAGGGGTCGTCCTCCTTCTTGAGCGAGGCGTACACGCTGCCGCGCTTGGCGAAGGCGCCGAAGCGGCCGATGCCGACGGTCACCGTCTCATCGTTGTGCTCGCCCAGCGTGCGCGGCAGCTTGAACAGCTCCAGCGCGTCTTCCAGGCTGATGGAGTAGATGCTCTGCCCCGGCTTGAGCGAGGCGAACTTGGGCTTTTCCTCGTCCTCGACCGTGCCCATCTGCACCAGCGGCCCGAACTTGCCGATGCGCGCGCTGACCTGGCGGCCGCCGGCCGGGTCGTCGCCCAGCACGCGCACGCTGCCGGCATCGACCTTGTCGAGCGACTCCTTCTTGTCCTCGACCAGCTGCTTGAACGGGTCCCAGAACCGCTCCATCAGCGGGATCCATGCCTCCTCGCCGCGGCTGACCGCGTCCAGGTCGTCCTCGAGCTTGGCGGTGAAGTCGTAGTCCACGTACTGGGTGAAGTGCGCCGCCAGGAACTTGCTGACCGCGCGGCCGACGTCGGTCGGGTGGAAGCGGCGGCTCTCCAGTTCGACGTACTTGCGGAACAGCAGCGTGGCGATGATCGAGGCGTACGTGGACGGCCGGCCGATGCCGTACTCCTCCAGCGCCTTCACCAAGGATGCTTCCGAGAACCGCGGCGGCGGCTCGGTGAAGTGCTGGTCGGCGTGGATGCGGTCCAGCGGGATGCGGTCGCCGGTCTTCATCGCCGGCAGCTTGCGGCCTTCGTCCTCGGCCTCGGCGGCCTTGGTGTCCTTGCCTTCCTCGTAGACGGCCAGGAAGCCCGGGTCGATGACGGTGGTGCCCGAGACGCGGAAGCTGTGCTCGCTGCCGGCGGCCAGGTCGACCGACACGGTGTTGAGCGTGGCCGGCACCATCTGGCTGGCGACGGCGCGCTTCCAGATCAGCTCGTACAGCCGGCGCGCGTCGTCCTCCAGGAAGCGCGACACCTGCGCCGGGGTGCGCAGCGCGGAGGTCGGGCGGATCGCCTCGTGGGCCTCCTGCGCGTTCTTGGACTTGGTCTGGTAGGTGTTGGGCTTGTCGGGCACCGCGCCGGTGCCGAAATCGCGTGCGATGACGTCGCGGATCTCGCTGACGGCATCGGCCGACAGGTTGACCGAGTCGGTACGCATGTAGCTGATCAGGCCGACGGTGCCTTCCTCGCCGATCGCCACGCCCTCGTAGAGCTTCTGCGCCACCTGCATGGTGCGCTTGGTGGTGAAGCCCAGCTTGCGCGAGGCCTCCTGCTGCAGCGTGGAGGTAGTGAACGGCGCGGCGGGGCGGCGCTTGCGCTCCTTGCTGGTGACGTCGGTGACATGCAGCGCGCCGGCGGCGGCCTGGACGATGCGCTGGCGCGCGGCCTCGGCGGTATCGCCGTCGGTGATGGTGAACTGCTCGAACTTCTGCCCGTCCAGCTTCGTCAGCCGCGCGGTGAACGCCTGCGAGGGGTGCAGGCACTCGGCCTCGATGGACCAGTATTCGCGCGCGACGAAGGCTTCGATCTCTTCCTCGCGCTCGACGATCATGCGCAGTGCCGGCGACTGCACGCGGCCGGCGGACAGGCCGCGCTGCACCTTGCGCCAGAGGACCGGCGACAGGTTGAAACCGACCAGGTAGTCGAGTGCGCGGCGCGCCTGTTGCGCGTCCACCAGCGGCGCGGCGATCGCACGGGGGTGTGCCATCGCCTCCTTGATCGCGCGCGGGGTGATCTCGGTGAACACCACGCGCTGCAGGACCTTGTCGCCGATCAGGTTGCGCTCGCGCAGGATCTCCGCCACGTGCCAGCTGATCGCCTCGCCCTCGCGGTCCGGGTCGGTCGCCAGGTAGATGGCGTCGGCGGACTTGGCGGCCTTGGCGATCGCCTCGACGTGCTTCTCGTTCTTTTCGATCAGGTCGTAGCGCATCGCGAAGTCGCGATCCGGGTCGACGGCGCCCTCCTTGGGCACCAGGTCGCGGACGTGGCCGTAGGAGGCGAGGACGGTGAAATCCTTGCCGAGGTACTTGTTGATCGTCTTGGCCTTGGCGGGCGACTCGACGATCAGGAGGTTCTTGGCCATGTCCGGGGGGCTCCGCAGTCGCTGTCGCGCTGCCTGGGTCGTGCAAAGAAGGCGACGCCCGCGGGGGTGGCCGCGGGCGTGGGGGCGTGTTGCCTTATTTAGTGGAATCACGCCGCGGCCGGCACTGTCAAGCGGCCATCGGCGCGAGTGTGACCGCCGGAGGGTTCCGCGGCGCCTCCGGCCGCTGGATCAGACCGGCCCCTGCGTGAGGTCGGTGTGAGCCGGCGCGAGGCGCGACGGGGCCCGGCAGGTGCTTCAGTGCACCGGCTCGGGCTCGTCGGCGAACATCTGGGTCTCCATCCACGCGTACGCGGCCTCGGACCCGGGCTGGTTGAACAGCACCATCAGCACGACCCACTTGAGGTCGTCGAGGTCCATCTCGTCCTGCTCCAGCGCCATCGCCCGGTCGACCACCAGCTCGCGCTGGCCGGCGTCCAGCACGCCGTGCTGCTCCAGGAACATCAGGAAGCCGCGGCACTCCAGGTCCAGCCGGTCGAGCTCGGCATCGGCATAGACGCGGGTGGGGCCGCCGATCCGGGCCGGCGACGCGGCCGGGCGCTGCGTCGCGAGCGCGTCCAGCCACTCGAACGCCTTGTTGATTTCGGCGGGACTGAAACCGGCCTGGCCGAGTTCCTCGAACAGGGGGCCGCTTTTCAGGGCATCACGGTCGCGGACCAGGTCCGCGTCATCGGCGAGGTAGTGCTCGAACAGGTACAGCAGGACATCCAGGATGCTTTCTTTCATTTCCCCTCGGCCTGCGCCGCAAGCGACGCGTGGGACTGGAGTGGTGGACCGGCACGGGCCGGTCGAAAAACCGGTACGGCGGCAGGGCGGAAACGGTTGCGGCAACCTCCTCGATCAACCCCGGCGGAAGTAGCGGCCGTGCTGTGCCGCCACGCGACCCTCGAGCTCCATGTACAGCAGGATGGAGGACACGTCCGCGGCCGTCAATCCGCTTCGCTGGACCAGTTGATCCATAGAACTGGGGTCCGGACCCAGGCACGACCACAAGAGCTGGTGGTGCGGTTCGTCGCAAGCTGAACTGAGACCCCCTGCGGCCGGACCCATTCGCGGCCCGCCGCCCGGTCGTGCGTGCGGCCCCGCGCGGCCTACAGGGGTGGGGCCGGCCAAGCGCGCACGCAAGGCCGACCCGAGGGCGCGCGCCACCGGACCGAGCCCGGCAAGCACCTGCTCGACGTCGTCCACCAGTGTCGCGCCGTCGCGTATCAGGCGATGGCAGCCATGGGCCATCGGGTTGTGGATCGAGCCGGGGACGGCGAACACCTCGCGCCCCGACTCGGCGGCCAGGCGGGCGGTGATCAGCGCGCCCGAGCGGCCCGCCGCCTCCACCACCAGGGTACCCAGCGTCAGCCCGGCCAGAATCCGATTGCGGCTGGGAAAATGCTCGCGGCGGGGAAGCGTGCCGGGCGGGTGCTCGCTGACGACCAGCCCCTTTTGGGCCACCTCGTCCTGCAGCAGCCGGTTGTCGGCCGGGTATGCCACGTCGGGCCCGGTGCCAAGCACCGCGTAGGTGCTGCCCCCGGCCGACAGGGCGGCCACGTGGGCGACGGTGTCGATCCCCGCGGCCAGGCCACTGGCCACCGTCATGCCGGCCTGCACCAGGGCGCGGGTGAAGCCGACCGCATTGTCGCGTCCGGCAGGCGTTGGTGCGCGGCTTCCGACCAGGGCTACGGCCGGTTGCCACAGGAGGGCGGACTCGCCCCGCACGAACAGGGCGAGGGGTGGGGCGGCGATCCTGCGCAGCAACGCCGGGTAGTCGGGCTCGTGCCAACCCAGCACGGCATGGCCGGGCTGCGCGCACCAGCACATCGATGCGTCCATCGCCTTGCGGTCGGGTCGGCGCAGCGCGGCCCTCTGGGCGTCGTCGAGCCCCGCCGACCGCCAGGCCGCTTCGCCCAGGCGCAACGCAGCGAGCGGCGAGCCCGCGCGTTCCAGCAGCATGCGGCGCGGCGCGGTGCGGCCGCCCGCCAGGACGAGGCGAAGCAAGGCTTCAGTGCCATCGCCGTCGGCGGGCGACACGATGGGGTCTTCTTCAAGTGGTGAGGGCGCGTCGTACATCGCGCCAGCCTCGCCTGTAAACGACGACGGCGCCCTAGGGCGCCGTCGCGGTGTCACGTAGGAAAACGCCGTGTCAGTAGGGCGCGTCCGGGTGTTTGAGCTCATGGCCGACCTTGGTCGGGCGCACGCCGTCCATCACCAGCGCGTAGCTGACCTTGTCGAACGTGCGGAACACCATGGCATGGCCGGAGAACTCGTCCGGCAGTCGCACCCGCGAGGCGCGGCCCACCAGGTCGGAATCACGTTCGGCGCCGACCTTGACCCGGTCGACAGCCAGCGTGCCGTGGCGCCAGAGCGAGAACACCGTGCCATTGTCGATGCCGTCACGGGCACCGACCGACAGCGCGATCACGTCACGCGGCCCGCCGTAGCTCATGGTGTCGGTCACGGCGAGTACCTGCGCGCGGCCATAGTCGAACTGCTGCTTCGGCGGATGCGGGAAAAACTGCAGGTCGTACGGATTGAGCTCGATCGGCACCAGGCGGTCGCCGACGCGGACCTCGCGGCCCTCGTCGTCCAGCACCAGCGTGCTGGCCTCGATGCCGCCGACTTCGCCGCGGCTGATGGTGCCGGTCGCCATCTGCATCAGCTCGTAGCCCAGCAGCTCACGGCCGTTGTCGGGCACGACGACGTCGGTCCACATCGAATCGAAATCCAGGGTGCGGCGGCCGCGGAAGTCCAGGTCGGACTGGCGCATGATGTCGCAGCACTGGGTGCGGTCCAGGCGCGTGTAGCGCACCGTCGGGCGCACCACGGCGAAGCGCTGACCGGGCTGGGCCTCGGGCATGCCCTCGACATAGGCGACCTGGCCGCGTGCGCTGCGCAGGCGGTCTTCCTCCAGGCCGACCACGTAGGGCAGGTGCTCGAAGCTGTCGACCACGCGCGCGTTCTTCAGGAACGGCTCGATCTCGTCCAGCGGGATGGCGTTGATCGGCGCGACCTCGCGCGGGCCCGGCTCGACCGCGACACGGTTGAGGTAGGCCAGCGAGATGACGTCACCCGGGTAGATCAGGTGCGGGTTGGCGATCTGCGGGTTGGCCTGCCAGATTTCCGGCCAGAGCCACGGGCGCTCCAGAAAGCGTCCGGCGATATCCCAGAGCGTGTCGCCCCGCTTCACCACGTAGGTATCCGGATGCTCCCCTCGCATCTGGGCGGCCACGGTGAAGGTGGCGATCGTGAACAGCGCAGCGGTCAAAACCGTGCGGATCGGTTTAAGCATGGCGGCCATCTACCTGATTCCCCTTGCAGGTTTGCCCGCCGCCGGCTGCCGGCGAGGGCATCGGCACTATAGCCCAGAAGGCGCGCGCGGTTGCAAGCCATGGGGGCCCGCAAAGCGCGTAGAATCGACGCCTGCCGCTTGTGGTTGTGACCCACGCCCCCATTTGGGCAATCCGGCCACCGATGCCGCGCTTGGCGCACGCATTTGCCCGTGCGCGGATTCGATATCCCGCCGGTCGCGCGACCGATGCGCCGGCACGACCGCCCAACCTCCAGATTCCACTGCCATGGCCCTGCTTCCGATCCTCGAATTCCCCGACCCGCGCCTGCGTACCAAGGCGGTGCCCGTCGATCCCGCGCACGTCACGGCGCCGGAGTTCCAGACGCTGCTCGACGACATGTTCGAGACGATGTACGACGCCCCCGGCATCGGCCTGGCGGCCAGCCAGGTGGACGTCCACAAGACGTTCATGGTGATCGACGTGTCGGAGGAAAAAGACGCGCCGCTGGTGTTCATCAACCCCGTGATCACCGCAAGGGCCGGCGAGCAGGTCTACCAGGAAGGCTGCCTGTCGGTGCCGGGCATCTTCGCCGACGTGACGCGTGCCAACGAGATCACCGTCGAGGCGGTCGGCCGCGACGGCCAGCCCTTCACCCTGCAGGCCGACGGACTGCTGGCGGTGTGCATCCAGCATGAGATGGACCACCTGGTCGGCAAGCTGTTCGTCGACTACCTGTCGCCGCTCAAGCGTGAGATGGTGCGCAAGAAGCTGGCCAAGGCACGTCGCAACGCCGCATAGCGCCTGCCGGGCATGCTTTCGTTGCCGTTGTAGGAGCGGCTTCAGCCGCGATCGTGCCGGCCGGAGGCCTTCGCCGCACACAGGCCGCGGCTGAAGCCGCTCCTACAATGTGCCTTTCCCCGACGCGGCAGTAGCCCCATGAGAATCGTTTTCGCCGGCACGCCGGACTTCGCCGTGCCCTGCCTGCGCGCCGCCGCGGCGCGCAATGAAGTGGTCGCCGTCTACACCCAGCCCGACCGGCCCGCCGGCCGCGGGCGCGGGTTGACGCCCTCGCCGGTCAAGCGCGAGGCGATCGCCCGCGGCATCCCGGTGCTGCAACCGGAGAACTTCAAGGCGCAGGCCTCGCGCGACGCGCTGGCGGCGTTGCAGCCGGACGTGATGGTGGTGGTGGCGTACGGCCTGATCCTGCCGCAGTCGGTGCTTGGCATCCCGGTGCACGGCTGCTGGAACGTGCACGCCTCGCTGCTGCCACGCTGGCGTGGCGCCGCGCCGATCCAGCGTGCGATCCAGGCCGGCGATACCGAAACCGGCGTGTGCCTGATGCAGATGGAACGCGGCCTGGACACCGGTCCGGTGCTGCTGTCGCAAGCGTTGCAGATCGGCGAGTCCGACACGGGCGGCCAGCTGCACGACCGACTCGCCGAGCTGGGCGCTCAGGTGCTGTCGGACGGCCTGGGCCTGCTGCGCGCCGGGATCGTGCCGGTGGCACGCCCGCAGCCCGTCGAAGGCGTGACCTACGCGCACAAGCTCGACAAGGCCGAGGCGCGTTTGGACTGGACGCAGCCGGCCGAGGCGCTGGCGCGCACGGTGCGCGCCTTCAATCCTTGGCCGATGGCCGAGGCGCAACTGGCCGGCGAGCGCGTGCGGATCCACGGCGCCGTGCCGCTGGCACTGGAGCACCGCGCGGCGCCGGGTACGGTGCTGCTGGCCGGTCGTAATGGCATCGACGTCGCCTGCGGCGAAGGCGCGCTGCGTATCCGCGTGCTGCAGCGCGAGGGTGGGCGTGCCATCACCGCTGCCGACTACCTCAATGCGCGGCGCGAGCTGGTGACCCCGGCGTGAGCCATCACCCCGCATGACCGCGACCCGTCCCGCGCCACTGCCCGCTGGTGTCGCCTCGCGCGTCATCGCGTCGCGCGTGCTCGACGCGGTGCTGCACCGCGGCCACTCGCTGAAGGCCGAGCTGGCCTCGTCGCTGCCCACGCTGCCCGATGTGCGCGACCGCGCGCTGGTGGAGGCCATCTGTTTCGCCGTCGTGCGCCAGCCGGCGCGGTACGCCGCCGCGATCGACGGCTGGACGGCGCGTCCGCTGGGCCGTCGTGACGCGCCGCTGCGCGCGCTGCTGTATGTCGGCCTGGCCCAGCTGGATCCGCTCGGCCTGCCGGCGCACGCGGCCGTGGATGCGACGGTGGAAGCCACCCGCGCGATCAAGCGCCCGCACCAGGCCGGGCTGGTCAATGCGTTGCTGCGCCGCGCGCTGCGCGACGGCGTGCCGGCCGGCGATCCGTCGGCGCACTGGCCCGCGTGGTTGCGCGACCGGATCACGCGCGACTGGCCGGACGACGTCGAATCGATCCTGGCCCAGAGTGCCGCGCCGCCGCCGATGTGGCTGCGCGTCAATCTGCGGCACGGCACGCGCGAGGCCTACGCGGCGATGCTGGGCGACAGCGGAATCGCCGTCGGAGCCTCGGACGAGGCCGCCGAGGCCTTGCGCTTGGACGCGGCGGTGCCCGTCTCGACGCTGCCGGGTTTCGCCGACGGCGCGGTGTCGGTGCAGGACATCGCCGCGCAACGCGTGGCCGATGCGCTCGCGCCACCGGCTGGATGTCGCGTGCTGGACGCCTGTGCCGCGCCGGGTGGCAAGACCGCACACCTCCTCGAACGTGACCCGACGATCGCGTTGACCGCGCTCGACGTCGACGCAAGGCGGCTGGAGACCGTGCGCGCCAACCTCGACCGACTCGGCCTGCGCGCGACGTGCGTGGCCGCCGACGCCGCCGACACCGCATGGTGGGACGGCGTGCCGTTCGACGCCGCGCTGCTGGATGCCCCGTGCTCGGCCACCGGCATCGTGCGCCGCCAGCCCGACGTGCTGCTGCACCGGCGCGCCTCGGACATCGACGCCTTGGTCGACCTGCAGGCGCGGCTGCTGGATGCGACATGGACGACGCTCGCCCCGGGCGGCGTGCTGCTGTACGCCACCTGCTCGATCCTCAAGGACGAGAACGAGCGGCAGGTCGACGCATTCCTGGCGCGCACGCCCAATGGGGTCGCCGAGTCGCTGGCCGACGGTTTCGGACGCGTTGCCGGTGTCGGCCGCCAACGACTGCCGGGCGAGGGCGGCGGCGACGGCTTCTTCTACGCAAGGTTGCGCAAGCGGGCCGGTTGAGCGGGATCATCCGCGTGCATCCGCAGCCGTAGGATGGGTTGAGCGCAGCGATACCCATCATGCGCAGCCGACACGAACCGACGACCCACAGCCGGAAATTTTCTTCGCAGGAAGCCGCGCGTCGCGTTCCCGTCGTGGCCGGACGTGGACGTCAGTGGCAGGGCGCTTTGCGGTCGAGCAGCGCGGCGGCTCGGGTTTCGCAACGATGGGTCTCGTTGCGCTCAACCATCCTACGTGTGGTTCCCGGTCCCGCGCGGCGGGTCGTGGATCGGCTGCCCGTGCTGCAGCAGCCACAGCCGGATCGCCTTCTGGCGCGCGGTGTAGGCGGTGACATAGGCGTAGATCAGCCCGGGTGCGCCGTCGCGGAAACCGGCGCGCAGCACGTAGCCGCGGAAGAAGCGCCACGCCGGCCCCACCACCATCTTCGCCAGCGACGCGCGCTTGCCGCGTGCGTGCGCGTGCTCGGCCATCATCTGTGCGTACTGGCGGGACTTGGCCAGCTGGTGTTCGAACGAGCGGAACGGCAGGTGCAGCATCTCGCCCGGCAGGGTGGCAACGGCGCCGTCGACGGTGGCGGTCTCGTGGATCTCGCGCTCGCCGCGCCAGCCGCCGCGACGCCGGTCGAACAGCCGCAGCTTGCGGTCGGGATACGCGTTGCCGTGGCGCAGGAAGCGGCCGAAGTATTCCGACGCGCGTGCGAACCGGTAGCCGGCGGCGCGGGCGAAGCCGGCATCGCGCTCGGCCACGATCGCCTCGCGCAGCCGCGCGTCGATGCGCTCGTCGGCATCCAGGCTGAGGATCCAGTCGTGCGCGGCCTGCTCGACCGCGTACTGCTTCTGGCTGCGGAAGCCGTCGAACGGCCGCGTCAGCACGCGCGCGCCATGTGCCTGGGCAATGTCGCACGTCGTATCGGTCGAGCCCGAGTCCACGACCAGCACCTCGTCGCAGAAGTCCAGCGAGGCGAGGCAGTCGGCCAGCCGGTCGGCTTCGTTGTAGGTGATGACGGTGGCGGACAGCAGCGGGCGTTCGGGGCGCATGCGCGGGGCTCGGGGAGGGGCGGGCGGCGGGCCGACAGGGTACCCTTCGCGCCATGCCGCAGCCCGCCCCCGCCCCCGTCGCCAGCGTCGTGTTCACCACCTACAACCAGCCCGACTGGCTGGAGAAGGTGCTGGTGGGGTTCGGGACGCAGGACCGAACGGATTTCGAGGTGCTGGTGGCCGACGACGGCAGCCGCGACGACACCCGTGAGCGCATCGAGGCGCTGCGTGGCCAACTGCCGGTGGAGGTGCGGCACCTGTGGCAGGCCGACGACGGCTTCCGTAAGTGCGAGGCGCTGAACATGGCGATCCGCGCAAGCCGCGCCGATTACGTGCTGTTCACCGACGGCGACTGCATCCCGCGCGCGGATTTCGTGTCCACGCACCTGCGCCTGCGCGAGCCGGGCCGGTTCCTGTCGGGCGGCTACCACAAGCTGCCGATGGACACGTCCAAGGCGATCTCGCTGGACGACATCAGAAGTGGCCGCTGCTTCGATGCGGCATGGCTGCGCAAGCGCGGCATGCCA
>Ga0208375_1002169_pt1 | contig 19211 bp, 29 predicted proteins | sample RifOxyD1_FD_184038 | JGI IMG/M metagenome (GOLD analysis project Ga0208375, IMG submission 184038) | Soil microbial communities from Rifle, Colorado - Rifle Oxygen_injection D1 (SPAdes) | ecosystem: Environmental > Terrestrial > Deep subsurface > Rock core/Sediment | place: Rifle, Colorado... | reverse complement strand
TTCTTTCCACACGATGCTTGTCCTTATGCTACTACTCGTCGTAGTCCGTTTTTCGCTGGGCAGAGTGTTTTATAAGATAACCAATTAGCAAATTTCGATAAAACACATAGAACTCTCCGCCCGGCGCAAAACCTAAAGCGCCGAGTTTTTATTTTAAGGAGGGAAAGCGTATGCCTGAAAATCCGGCGGGGTTGGGTTATAAGGAGGAAAAAATCGTTCATTTTCAAAAAAATATATCCGTGGCGGAAAAGTGCCGAGATTGCAACGGATACAAGACAGAAGAAAAGACATTCTGTCCTCGTTGTATCGCTCGGGGAAGGGCCGAAAGGCTTCAGGAAACGGAAATCGTTTTCTATTGCCTGGAGTGCTGTTTCCGGTGCCTGCCGGGAGCATACGCGCTTTATCGGGCGACAGCAATGCGGTTTTTATGCTCCTGCCAAAAGTTGATTGCGCAGGGCTTCAAAGAACCGGCGATAACAAAACTCATCTAGTGGAAAGGGAGGAGAAATGCGTGATAAAAATCAAAATCCGTATCCGGAATGCGAACAATGCGAGAAGCATGCAGGACTGGATGGCTGCAGCTTGATAGCGGATAAGCGCCTCTGTCCGCCGCTTCGCTTTCGGAAACCGGCGAAAAACGGAGGGCAAAAGCCCGCGGTGAAATTGAACTGAAAAAGAATCACGCAGGGTGCGGGGGCTCGGGACGCAAGTCGGACCAGCCCTTTTTTATTGACAATTTCTTTCAGATATATATAATTGTATTCAATGAACCACAGAACTTTTTTCAAAATTATTGCCAGCATTATTATCCGGCCGCAGTTGCCCGGCAAGTTTTCATTTTAAGTTGACAAGAAACTTGAAATCGAAACTGGCCCGGCAACGGCCGGTTTTTTTATGTTCCTTTGCCCGCTGATTCGGTGATTTGAAAAAAAATGAGAGGTGGCTATGCGTTTTGATTTTCCCGACAGATGCGGAAGAGTTCTCGCTGACGCCTTAAAATATAGCGAGGACGCGGCTTTTAACAGGTTTCCGTCCAGCAGAAAGGAGAAATTTGAAAAAGATTTGAAGGAAACAAATTTCCCGCTTCGCCATTTATGCAGCCAGTTTGATGGTTGTCCCGTAGAAGTGCGGATAATTTGTGAAGAGAGAATCCAGCAATTCAGATCATGTCCTTAGGAGGGGGCATAATGGAAAAAATTCGCGAAAAACTTGATCGGGGGAAAATTTTTCCCGAAGGCTGTGGGGTAAAAGAAATTGTAATGGCCGAGCCGGGGAAAGCGGGGCAGGTTACTGCTGATATTCTCTGGCTGATTGGTTTGCCGGCCGGTGGGAATATCTGCCTCGTCTGCGGGGAAACCAGCCTGTGCAAAGCGAGAAGGGAAAGCTAATCGGCAAAAAGAGGGGAGGGCCAATGTGCCTTCCCCTTCTGTTTTTTTTGTGATAAGTTGGATAAGAGAAACATAATGATTAGGTGAAAAAAAATGAACGGATATACAAAAAAGAGCCTGGAAACGATGGGCGAAAAAGGCCCGAGCGAAAATCAGGAATCGAAAAATCCGGATCAGGCACCGGATAATTCGCCGGAAAACTCCGAAGAAGGGAAAAAAGAAAGAAAAGATAGGCCGCCGCTTGAGGCCAAAACTTTTGAAGATCGTATTGCCCTCTGCCATGCTTGCGCTGAAAAAATGGCGGGAGACATACCGGTGCTTCGGGATGTGTATAGGATGCTGACGGCGGGTGTTTTTGTCGCTGAAAAAGAGGGAACATCAGAATATATAGAGGCAAAGAAGAAATTTTATAAGGATAATTACTCGCTTTCTGAAATAGTGGTATACCTTCTGAAAAATTATCCAGGAAATCCAGAAGGTGGAAATAAAGAGAATGGAAACAAAGGGGGCGGCGAAAGCCTAACGATAGGCAAGCCAGTCGAAATGGAAAAATTGGAGCGTTTGCAGGGGGCTGACGCGCAAGACACAGAAGCAAGAATACGCGGAGTGCGACAAGAGCTGGGCCTTCCGGAGCAAACTGCCGAAGGCGCGACGGGAGCAGAAAAAAGATCAATTTGAAGAGAATTTAAGAATTAAGAAAAAAATATGGATCTAAGAGAACAGGCGGCAGAAATGTCCCAGGAAATCAGAAAGCAAAGCGAAGCAATGGGTGAATTTTCCGGAAAGCTGGCAAAATTTTCCGAATTGGTGAGCGGACTGGAAGCCGAAGGCAAAAAACTCCGGGAAGAAAACCTCAAACTGATTGAGGAGAAAAAAGAGCTAATGGCAGAAAATCAAAAAATTCAAGAAACGAACAAGGGCTTGCAGAGCGAAATAACCAGTCTGAAAAAATAGATATCGTAGACATCATCGGATGTCTACAGAATATCGGGCTGTATCCCCGCACTATACAAGTAAGCGCGGGGTGAATATATCGGTAGTATCCGCCAAAGGCGGACAGGCGCAAGGCTGGGTGAAAATATTATCCGGGATGTAGTATAGTGGTAGTATGCAAGGCTGGGGGTCTTGTAGCGGGAGTTCGATTCTCCCCATCCCGAAAATAATAATCTGGGTTTTAACCCGCCTGAATTTTGCGATGCAAATTTTGGCGGGCGATTCCCAGCAGCGCGAATTTTTTCAGAAATATTTTTAAGATAATAACTAGTCGTCGCAAAAAATATGCTTCGCGAACCATTTTACGATCCAAAGAAATCATACGAAGAAAATTATGCAAGAGGGCCATTCGGCGCTTTTGCTGAAACCGAAAAGTTTCAAAATCGAGGCCCGTCTTCGCAAGGCCCCGACGAGGCAAGTGAACCGAAGTATGATTTTTTGGGCAACAAAGTTTATCTTCCTTTTGGAATTCCGGCCGGGCCGCTTCTCAACGCCCGTTTCGTAAAAGCAGCGCTTGATATGAGATTCGATATCGCCACATATAAGACTGTTCGAACCCAGGAATATCCCTGCCATCCTCATCCGAATGTTGTGGCTGTTGACTTTGAAGGTAATTTGTCTGTGGAAAAAGCGGCCGGGGGGCTCACCTCGAAAGAAAATTACGACGAACCTCTCTCCATCACCAATTCTTTTGGCGTTCCCTCAACCGATCCGGAAATTTGGCAAAAAGACCTCGCGGATGCGGTGAAATATGCCGGAACCGGTCAAGTGGTGGTTGGTAGTTTCCAGGGAACGAAAAAAGGGGACGGGAACGTGGAAGGATTTGTTTCGGATTTTGTGCTGGCGGCGCGGCTTGTGAAAGAAACCGGCGCAAAAATTTTGGAAGTCAATTTTTCCTGTCCCAACGAAGGAACAGCCCATCTTTTGTGTTTCGATATTCCGATGGTGCGAAGAGTGAGCGAGGCAATCAAGAATGAAATTGGAGATACTCCCCTCGTGATAAAAATTGCCTACTATGAAGACCAGAAGGCGCTCAAGAAATTGGTTCAAGATGTCGGAAATATTGTGGACGGGATTTCGGCCATCAACACAATCGGCTCGGCGGTGAGAACCAAGAGCGGCGAGCAAGCTCTTCCCGGTGAAGGGCGACTGGTGAGCGGCGTTTGCGGAGAGGCCATCAAATGGGCTGGACTTGAGATGACGGAAAGGCTAGCGAAACTGCGCGAAGAACTTGGAATGAAATTTGCGATCGTCGGCGTGGGAGGAGTTTCCAGCGTGGAGGATTTCAAAAAATATCGCGCGGCGGGCGCGGACGCGGTGATGAGCGCTACTGGTGCAATGTGGAATCCCCTGCTTGCCCGGGGAATCAAAAAAGAATTATAGATTGTTTCCTTATAAGCAGACAGAAAATCGGAGAATTTTTTCCTTCGGTTTTTTTGTGGAATTTTTCCTGCAAAAATGACGTAATAGCAGACAGGCAGAACCCTGGAAGGCGAATTTTTCACAAGAGAAAAATACAAGGGAGAACCGATATGGTCAGATATGCGAAAGGAAGAAAAAGGGACTGGACAAAAGTTGATCCAAGGATTGTAGAGGAAATTTTACTGGATCTCATCACGCAGCCGGATATTATGACAGCAGAAGAGTGTGGATCTGCCTGTCTCCAACTAAATTTCCAGAGAACCCAATTTCGGATTGATCGTCTTCCTCTCTCCATCGCCCGGAAAATTCCGGCTTTAGTTAGTAAGATCCACGAGCTGTCCCAAGTACCTTTTTAGGCTCTGAATTCGGGGCCCCAACCGAGGAGCCCGCTAACATTGTTAGGGGCTTTCTGTTTTTTCAGCTTTGATCGTGCTGGCGGGGCAAAATGTGCTAATATACATATTATCAATCAAAAAAATGGACGTTTTTTCCCACGGGCTTTGGGCGGGGGCAGGAGCCAAAGCCGTCAATTTGAAAAAGAAAAAGCCGCTCCGTCTATGGCTCGCGATGGCCTGGGGATTTTTCCCCGATGTTTTTGCCTTTGCCCTGTCTTTCATATATCTCAATTATTTCCGCATTACGTCCGGCGGGACACCTTTCGCGATTCGTCCCGGAGAAATTGAACCGCCGATTGGCCAGCAGCCCTTCATTCTTCGCTTGACACATTATCTCTACGACGCGAGCCATAGTTCGCTTGTTTTTCTTGTTATTTTCGGTTTGGTGGCCTGGTATTTTCGCAAACCAGTTTGGGAGTTGGGAGGATGGTTTCTTCACATTCTGATGGATATTCCGACCCACTCATTTGCTTTCTTCCCGACGCCTTTTCTTTGGCCGCCTTCAGACTTCATGGTCAACGGGACGCGCTGGGGAACGAGGGCTTTCATGCTGACCAATTATTCTTTGCTGGCTTTTGCCTATGGGCTGATTTGGCTGATTGGAAGAGCAAAAAAGAGAAAGGAGAAGAAAGTATGGACAAAAAAATAATCATTCTTGCTGGAGCTATCACTGTTTTTGCGGCGGTTATAATTTATAACCTCTACAGCATCGTTTCCGTCAAGCAAACTGTCGTCGAAAATAATCTGCCAAGCAAAGTCAAGGACATTGTCACTAATCAAATTTCCCCCGGACAGAAAAATCCGCCAGCCCCGGCGCCTGTTTTTAGCGCTCCTCTTGAGAAGGCCGGGGAACGTGTCACGAAAAAAATTTTTGGGCAATATATCACTCCCCAAAATTCTCCTGTTCGGCCGGAAAAGTTCCGGGGCTATCACACCGGGACAGATTTTGAAATTTTTCCGGAGGAACTGAATACTGATGTTCCGGTGCGTTCCGTTTGCGACGGGAAAATCGCGCTCAAGAAAACAGCCACCGGATACGGCGGTTTGTTGGTCCAAAATTGTGGACTAGATGGTCAACTTGCCTCGCCGGAGCTCGGCGACGGGCCGATTTCGGTGATTTATGGCCACTTGAAACTCACGAGCATCACAAAAAAAGCTGGCGACGCGCTGCCCTTGGGTGAAAAAATCGGAATTTTGGGAAAAGCTTTTAGCTCTGAAACGAGCGGCGAGCGCAAACACCTGCATCTGGGGATTCACAAAGGCAGTTCTGTGAATATCTTGGGTTACATCCAAAACCAATCGGAGCTTTCGGGATGGATTAATCCATGCAGCCTTGATGCGGTTTGCCAGTGATTTGAGAAATATCTATTATAATAATTGTAAAGATTAAAAAACATATGGCTAAAAATGTATCCCGCACCGGCTCGGTGAAAAAGCGCGACCAGGTCTGGAATCCGCGCACGAAGCGCTGGACGAAAAGAAAAAAACAGACCGGCCGTTTTATGGACCAAAAAGCGGACAAAAAACCGTTCAAGCGAGTGAGGAAGAAATAGAAGATATTAGATAGAAAACAGAAGATAGGATTTTATCTTCTGCTGGTTTATAAATTTGCAAACATTTCAATTCTTTAATGAATTAAGAGGTTTGCTTTTTTTATTGCTCTTTTGTTTATATCGAATACCGACATTGATTCTACTTCACCAGAGAACTGGAATCTTCGCAATGAAAATTTGCTATGTTCTTTTTTGCCAATACAACCACGCTACCAATGATGGTAGTATATGCAAAATAGGAGCCGATGAGTTTTTCTTGGAAATAAATTTGCAAAAAGAAAACCGCCAGCCCGGAGTCCAAAAGCGGTTGTGCCTTTGGCGGACTGGCGGAACAATATCCTGCTGGTTATTTTTCAGTTGCTTCTTGTGGGCGAAGCCGGGTGTTTTTCTAATGATGCGAGGCTTAATAAAACGGATCCACAGTCTATTCTTTCCCCGGTGATGCGCTTGAGAAATTCCTGTCGCATGTTGTCTCCTCTGGCTCGGATTAAAAGGAATTTGCAGAGTTCTTGAAGGTTTTGAGATCTGGCGGCGGTTGCCGGCGCTGTTCAGCGGGGTAAGTTAATTTCCCACTTTCTTCGGCGGCGAGGAGTTGTTGCAGCGGATCGTTAAAGTTACCGTGACCTTGGGCGCACAATTCATGCTCGATCCCTGAATGTGGCAATCTTATTTCTTTTTTCCGTACCGGCATAACTTCCTCTCATTTTATAAAATAGCGGATTTTTCCGCTTTACTGCCGAAAATTAAGGAACTGCCTATTATATTACTTTTTCTCCCGCATGTCAATTCGAATATGAAATGAGCCCTGAAATAGGCTTTTTTTGATTATAGAAAATTTCTTCTGGCGGGGCAAGGCTTTTTGTGAGATAATGGGATAAATTGAATATTAATGTCAAAAAATAATATGCAAGTTACGGAGCTTATAAAAAGCAGCGAGACATATAAAAAAGTCTTGAACATAAAAGCAGAAATATCAGCCAAGAAACATGATCTTGAAATGGCCGAGGCGACTCTCAAAACGCAGGAAAGAAACAGGGAAAGTCTCATCAGTATTAGGGGAAGCATGAACGAAAACAGGGACGGAATGAGAGGAACAGAGGGGACAATAGAAAAATTGAAAAGTGCAATTGAAAATCTGGAGCAGGAACTCAAGATTGAGGAGGAAAAACTTCAGGAAAATAAATCCGGCCAATCGGAGGAAGGAGAGAAATAATTTGTAAAAGTTTAATTCCTCGAATATAAAAATAATCCATGGAAATTTTGAAAAATTTGTGGAGGGAGAAAAAACAAACAGAGGAATCTTTTCCGGCGGATCTGAAGGACCTGATCATACAGCGCCAAGAAAAAGAAAAAAATATCAAGGGACTTGAAACAGATATGGCTCTTACGGCATCAGACAGAAGCCAGAGAAGCTCTTTAGACGGGAAGAGATTGAGCGAGCTGAAGAGCCAGGATCGGAGAATAGCGAGGGAAATATTTGATCTTTGCGGGAAATATGGCATAGAAACCTCCAGGTTTTTGTCGCCTGATGAAATCAGCGAATTTTCTTCAAGCGAAGAAATTGAAAAAATAGCGGCATAATTTCTGAAAAATAATTTTATGTCCACAAAAAAAGTTTTCACGGCTGAAGAGGCCGAAGAAATCGGCGAAAAATTGGGAATCAAATGGGACAAGTTTGACGTCGAGCAGTTCCGGATGGGCCTCGATGTCGAACTTGAGCACGGGACAGTTGACCCAAACACGAACGTGACCAATGATGATCCGCTGACGACTGGGAAAATCGCCCTGGCCCATCTCAACGAATTTCCAGATTATTACACCCGCCTTTATGCCATGGAAGAAGAAGCGGAGAAAGTTTGGGAAGGGAAATAGTGTAAAATCCCGCACTTTCCGGTTATCAATTTTCATTTCGTGAATTAAAATAATTATTTATAACAAACTTTTAACAAAATATCTTTGTTGAAAGTGCGGGACAAGTAATATGGAGGAAACAACAAAAAAAGAAACAAGTCCCAAGCATGTTTGGGCTATTTTGGTTGCAGTCGCGCTGGTTGCCGGCCTTGTTTTCATTTTTCAAAAAAACCAAAAAGAAAAGCCGATTTCACCGGCCAGGACAAGAACGGCGGGGATCGACCAGCAAAAGGTGGCTGAAATAAAAAAATTTGGATCGGAGCAGGAATTCAAGGATTATATTGCCAAAGCCAAAAGCGCTTCCGGATTTTTTGGCGGAAGGGGAGGCGCGGGGGGACCGGGACTTTTGGAAATGAGCGCCAAAAGCAACGATGGGTTTGGCCTTCCGATGGCTGCCGCGCCTTCCCGGGTTTCCGAAACAAACGTCCAGGTGGCCGGCATAGACGAACCGGACGCGGTAAAAACAGACGGGAAAGAAATATATTTTTCCGTTCCCCGTCCGCAGGTCATGCCTTTTGACGACACGGTCGGAAGATCAGATGAATCGAGCGCGCTGTTTCCGCTTCAAGTCACGGGAGGAACAAAGGCCATCAAGGCCTTTCCCCCGGACAATTTGGCGGTGGATTACAAAATTGACAAAAGCGGAGACTTGTTGCTTGTTGGCAAGACGCTGGTTGTCATTCCCTCCGAGCGGTATTATTTCGCAAAAGACGCAAACAAAATATACGGCTTTGACGTTTCGGACCCCAAAAAGCCCAAAGAGCTTTGGAGCATTGAAATGAAAGAAGCCGTTTCCATTGCCGGTGCGCGGCTTTATAAGGGGAAAATATACCTGGCGACGAAAACTGACATTATTGACGAAAACAAATTTTGCACCATGGAGACTCTCGTTGTCAATGGCCAGCCCTGGCGGGTGAAATGCGCCGAAATTTATCATCCCACTGCCATTGTTCCGTCCGACGCAACTTATACTGCCATGGTGATCAATCCCGCAACCGGCAACATTGAAAAAGACATTTCTTTTGTCGGATCGAGCGATTATACTTCCTCGGTAACCTATATGTCCGAAAATTCGCTCTATGTGAGCTACTATTATCCCGGCGACCAGGTGAAGATTCTGAACCTCTTTTTTTCCGAAAACAAAAATCTTGTCCCGGAATGGTTCTTGGAAAAGCTTGGAAAGCTCGAAGAATACGATATTTCCACCGCCGCTAAAACCACAGAAGTCTGGAATCTCATTGAAAGATACCAGAGCTCTCTGACGAGCGACGAGCGAATGAAGGCGGAAAATGAAATAGAAAACAAAATGGTTGAATTCCTCAAAACGCACCGGCGCGAGCTCGACAGCACCGGAATTGTGAAGATCGATGCCGGAAATTTGAATGTGGACACAATCGGCACCGTTCCGGGGAAACTCCTCAATCAATTCTCCCTCGATGAATACAAAGGCGATTTGCGCGCAGCCACCACTATCGGGCAGAATTTTTTTGGCTGGGGATTCGGCGCAGGGCGGACAAGCGAAACGGCAAACGATGTCTATATCCTCGGCGACAATATGAAAATCGAAGGTTCGGTGATTGATCTCGGGAGAGGGGAGAGGATTTATGCCGTTCGCTTCATCGAAGACAAAGGCTATGTCGTCACTTTCAAGCAAATTGATCCGTTTTATGTCCTCGATCTTTCCGATCCGGTGAATCCGGAGAAGAAAGGAGAGTTCAAAATTCCGGGATATTCTTCGTATTTGCACCCGATCACCAAGGACAAAATTCTGGGAATCGGTGAAGAAGAGGGTCAGGTGAAAATTTCCCTTTTCGACGTCACCGATCCGGCAGATCCGAAAGAAATTTCGAAATATAATCTCGATGAATACTATTCCGAAATTTCCCAAACCCACCACGTCTTTCTCCTTGACGCCAAACATGAAATTTTCTTCCTGCCGGGCTCAAAAGGCGGCTATATTTTCTCCTATGCCGGCGACAATTTGAATCTTGCTAAAACCATTTCTGAAACGGCGGTGAAAAGGGCCATCTATATGGACGATTATTTGTATGTGATCGGGGAAGATAAACTCGTCGTTTTGAACGAGAAGGATTGGGAGAGAGTGGGGGAGCTGGAGCTGTAAATCTTTACGAATTACCAGCCTCGCCGGCGAGGCTGGCTAATCTATTCCGAATATACAAAATTTAGATAAACATGATAAAAACAAAAATAAAAGATAGCTCACTTATTCCAAACGAGAGGATAATCAACCGCATATTCTTCATTCGCGGCAGAAAAGTCATGATTGACAGAGATTTGGCAGAACTTTATGGGGTTGAAACAAGAACGCTTAATCAGGCCGTGAGAAGGAGTTCAAAAAGATTCCCGGGTGATTTTGTGTTCGAGCTTAACAAACAAGAAATGGAAAATTGGAAATCACAAATTGTGATATCCAATCGTGAAAAATGGGTTTAAGGAAGCCTCCTCTTGCTTTTTCTGAACAAGGCGTAGCTATGCTCTCGAGCGTTTTAAACAGCGAAAGAGCGGTTCAAGTGAACATCCAGATTATGCGGACTTTCACGAAACTGCGGGAAATACTTTCAACGCACAAAGATTTGCGCGAAAAAGTAGAAAAAATGGAGCAAAAATACGACAAAAGATTCAAAATAGTTTTCGACGCCATTCGGCGGCTTCTCGAAGCCAAAAGAACTGAAAAACCGTAGCCAATGGGATTCCGGGACAGGAAATAGCTTTTGGAGCAGGTGCTTATTAACTAAATTACTTTATATAAAGCAAATTTGTCCAATCAGACTGGACAAATTTTTGTTTTGGGTGTATAATACATCATTGAGCATAGCACCTTGATATTTTGTTTTTCACGGCATATCATTGCGGCTTTTGGCGAGCTTGCCCCGTGCGATGAGCTTTACGGGGTTTCTTGAAAAGTTTTCCAAAAACCGCAATGATGCGGCGCAGTCAAATTTATTTATTGCAGGAGGAACCGCCATGTCGGAACATGGAACCGCCTTCCAGCAAATGCCGGGATGGTATGTGGAATTTCAAATGGCAGTGCTTCGCGCATTGCCCCGTGACATTAATCGAGAAACCGCTGACGGTTGGCGGAATAACGGCGAGGCGCTTGCCAAAAATTTTCGGCAAATTTTGATTCCGCCGGATAGCAAACCGCTTGCACCGTCCGAAACTATCGATACTATCATCCGTATTGACCGCTCGATCCGACCGGCTTATCCCGATTGGGTGCAAATGGTCATGCACCCCGAGCTTGAAGATACCGGACCAGCCGAGTTCGACCTTGCCGAGGTTGAACAGTGGCTGCACAACAAGCAAAAGCGGGGTGTGGTCGAGGGCAATGTCATTTATCAGTTTCTTAAGGATAACGATATGCTCAAAACATGCCTTGGTCTGCGCGACGGCGAAGAAATCCAGAAGAAAGGTATTGATCTCTTCAGGAGATTCTTCAAAGGGAAAGCAGTTTATCTCTGGAAGTCTGTCGTTCGGGACCGCGATGGCTTCCTCGGCATTCCGTACCTCGGCGGTGGCGGCAGTGGGGTGATCGTGAGCAGGAGCTGGCTTGACCGCGACTGGTACTCCAGCGAGTCCGCGCTCCGTTTCGCAAATCAGCCCTAGGATCTCGGAGTTTTAGCTCTTTTGGATCCTTTGGATTTTGTCCTTTCAGACCCCCGTGCGGAAATGTGCGGGGTTTTTCTTTTGTGATAAAATAAAAAAGGTAGTAGGCGAATATGTGGGCGATTACGGTTTCCCGCTGCCGAATCCAGTATCTATACATCGAGAGTATTCAAGATCAAGATTTTGAATAGGGTGGTGTATGCAGAAACTTCATAAAAAATGAAGATACTTGGTGCCAAATGCTATGCGATTTCAGATCGCGAATAAGATACAGCCTTGAGAGTTTTCAAGAGGCGGTGGTATAGACGGCATTTTGCACATTCGTTCGGAACCGCAACGACAACCTCAACATTCCGTACCTCAACGATGGCGACAGTGAGGTGATCGTGAACTGGAACTGGCTTGACAACGACTGGAACTCCAACGAGCCCGCGCTCCGTTTCGCAACTCTCTTCATTTCTCCCTCGTTATTTTCCGGGGGAGTTTTGCTTGGAAAGCTGTCCGTTCCAACCGCCAAGCATCTGGCCGATTTCGCTCACTTTTTCGGAGAGAGCGATATATTTTTTGTTGTCCAAAGATTTTGTTTCCCAAAGAATCATAAGGAATATTTTGAGAGTGTCGGTTTTTCGGATGGCGAGCCGGACATAAGGCTGTTTTTCCTCGTGCGGCAAAAAACCGGCAATTGCGATAACCTCGATTATTTCCACGAGGAATTTATCAACTTTTTGTCCGAGGGTATAGCGGTGCGCTTTGGGCAAAACTTGATAATAGCTATACCATAAAAGATATAAGAACTTCGCTTTCTGCAAAAGCGGTAAAAGCGTCGGGGGGGGGGTTCATGGAAATGAAAAATTAAAAATTAAAAGTGAAAAATTTTTGAAAAGTCAGTTATCAAAGAAATTTGAGGATATAATTTCGCTGGAAAATCTTTTGGAGGCATGGAAAGAATTTGAGCGCGGAAAGAAGAACCGGAAAGACGTGCAGGAATTTTCTTTGCGATTGCTGGACAATATCTTTTCGCTTCATCGTGACCTTCTCAATCATACGCATAAGCACGGCGGATATCAAGCGTTCAAGATCAATGATCCCAAACCGAGGGACATTTTCAAAGCGAGCGTTCGCGACAGATTGCTCCACCACGCCATTTACCGGATTCTTTATCCGTTTTTTGAGAAAACATTTATTGCTGATTCGTATTCCTGTCGGATCGGGAAAGGAACGCACAGAGCTATCAACAGATTTCGCGCGTTCGCATATAGGGCCAGCAAAAATAATACAAAGACCTGCTGGATTTTGAAATGCGACATCCGGAAATTTTTCGCGAATATTGATCATGGAATTCTTCTTTCAATTCTGTGTGAGTATATTCCGGATAAAAATATAGTTTGGCTTTTTGGGAATGTGATCGAAAGTTTTTCATCCGCGAGGCTGGGCATTGGCTTGCCGCTGGGCAATCTCACTTCCCAGCTTTTCGTGAATATTTATCTCAATGAATTTGATCAGTTTATGAAACACAAGTTGAAAGCGAAATATTATATTCGCTATTGCGATGATTTCGTGATTTTGTCGGGAGATAAAAAGCGGCTGGAAAATATAATTTTCCCGATAAAAACATTTCTGAAAGAAAAATTAAGATTGGATTTGCATCCCGATAAAATTTATCTCAAAACTTTGGCTTCGGGCGTGGACTTTCTCGGAACGATTAATTTTTTCGATCACCGGATTTTGCGGACGAAAACCAAAAGAAGAATTTGGAGAAGGATAAAAGAGAAAAAATTTCTTCTGCGAGAAGATTTATTGTTGGAGGAATCTTTCAATCAAACACTGCAATCATATTTGGGAATATTGAAGCATTGCCGGGGATATGGTATCTTAAGGAGGATAAATGAAATAACGGAAGCTGTCTATTGAGCTAAGTCTGGCTTAGCTCACAATTTTTGTTTAATAGGATGAATGCTCGATAAAAACGACTGCAATGAAAAAAACGACGAAGAATTGGTCGCCCTGGCTCTCAAAAACCAGGATTTTTTTGCTTGTCTGGTGGAAAGATACGAACCCAAGCTCATGCGCTATGTCCGGCGGATTTCGGCTGCGACCCAGGAAGACGCAGAAGACCTTCTCCAGGAAATTTTCGTGAAAGTCTATCGCAATCTCAACGACTTCGATCCGGATCTCAAGTTTTCTTCCTGGATATACCGGATCGCCCACAACCAGGTAATCAGCTACTGGCGAAAGACGAAAGTCCGCCCGCAGGTACTAAAGTTTGAAGCCGACGAGGATTTCTTGAAGTTTATCGCGACTGACGAAGATCTGGCGCGGGACACCGAAAGGAAGTTTTCCGGCGAGGAAGTCCGGAAAATGATTGAAAATCTCGACGAAAAGTATAAAGAGGTTCTGGTTCTCAAGTTTTTGGAAGGAAAGGACTATAAAGAAATTTCGGACATTTTGGAAAAGCCTCTTGGAACGGTGGCAACTCTCATCAATCGGGCCAAAAAGCAGTTTGCGAAAATCACCAAGGAAAAGGGCATAAAATTTTGATAATAGGCTAAGGCGCCACCTTGGCCTTGGAGCCGAGGTTCGTTCTTGGCAAAAAAGGTATGAAAAAGCTTTGCGACAGGGTACTCGACAAGATAAAGGATGAAAAAATTGAGCCGAAACCCCGGTGGCATTTTTTGCTCAAGGACTATTTTATCTGGCTCGCATTTGCTGTTTCGATGATTGTTGGAGCCCTGGCTTTTTGCGTCACCCTTTCGATCACTGCCGACAACGATTGGGATATCTATCGCTATTTGGGCTTGAGTCCGGCGAAGCACATCTTGCTTTCTTTGCCTTATGTCTGGATTATTTCGATTCTTCTTTTCTTGGGACTGGCCTTATATAATTATAAGCACACGAGGAGTGGATACAGGCATGGAACATTTGTCGTTTTGGGGCTGAGTGTCATCGGAAGCGTGGTTTTGGGTTCGGTTTTCCATTCGCTTGGAATGGGGAGGAAAATAGACCAGATGTTCGCCCAAAATATTCCGCTCTATCAAAATTTACATTGTTGCTGCAACAGGAAGGATATCTGGACCCAGCCGCAAAAAGGGCTTTTGGGCGGAAAAATAATGGATTTTTCGGGTCCGGACCACTTTCAGGTCGAGGATTTTGTCGGAAAATCCTGGGAAATAGAGGGACAAAATATCTTTTGGCGTGGAAGCCTTGTTCCCCGAAAAGGAATTTTGATAAAGATGGTTGGTGAGAAAAGAAAAAACAATTTTTTCTGGGCGCGGGAAGTACGGCCGTGGAGTGGATGGGAAAACGAGGAATGACAACAATTCCAAAAAACATCGTCGCAAAATTCATAATGTCAAATAATTGTGCTATAGCAATTTTATTTGACATTTTTTTGTTTCTGAAAGATGAAAAAATGAAGTGCGTAGTAGGGAAAGAAGCCGGCCGCTTCCTTTTAAATTCACCCCGCACCACATAAAGCCATGAGAATAAGACTGTGGCAGGATGTGAAAAATGCCAAGGGGTGATAACTCATAACCACAGCTCAAAAAGATGTGGTGAGGGGTCAACAATTGAATATTGAACGAATTCCTAAAATTTAAAGCAAAAAAAGATGACGCTGTCCAAAAAAATAATTTTTCCTATCGGAGTGATTGCTCTGGTTTCGGCTGCCGGAGTGGCCTATGCCGCTTATGCCTACCAGGGGGATCCCGGCCAGCGCGGCCCGAATTTTTCCCAGGAACGCCACGAAGCGATGCAAAAGGCTTTTGAGAGCAACGACTACAACGCCTGGAAAGAGCTTATGAACGGACGGGGCCGGGTAACGCAAATTGTCAATGAAGCCAATTTTGCCCGGTTTTCCGAAATGCACCGTCTGATGCTTGAAGGGAAGTATGACGAAGCCAACCAGATCCGCGAAGAACTTGGCTTGAGAGCGCAGAACCGTGGCCGCACGGGTGACGAAAACTACGATTGCCCGGGCGGAGGATACCGAAAATCAGGCAACGGGCTGCGAGGAAATTCCCAAAGCTAGCCAAAATATTTTCAAAAATAGTCATTTATAATTCCAAAAAGCAATCCCAGCGCAATGACGATGGGGTTGTTTTTTGGCTTGACAAATTGAAAAATTTTTTGCTAGTTTCTTTATACTTTCTTTGTTCAAGGAGAATGTGAGACTATGAGTGAAAGAATGGATCGTATGGAAAATCGGCTGGCGGAGAGTTTTTTCGGCGATAATAATCGCCGAAAAAAAACTTTCCAGCAAACGAAAGAGCCGATTGGGGCCGAAGAAATTGTCATCAATATCGACGGCGAGGAATTCCCATTTTTTCTCGGAGAAGAATCCGGGTGCTAAAGGAGGAAAAGCGTTCATGAAAAGCATGGGCATTAATCGGAGAATTGAGCTGCTCGCCCTCCTATTGGTTGATAGCGGGTATGCGGAGAATCTCCAGAAATTTTCGGAGGTGCTGGTTGATGGCCGTCGCCGTCCCGTTAAGCTGAAAAAAACCACAAAAGCGTTGGCCGAAGGGCTTGTTTCGCATGTCACAAAAACAAGGAAAGCGCTTGCGGAAGCGGAAAAATATTTACTGGCCTGTTTTAAGCCCGCGAAGGCTATCCGGCTTCCGAAAAAGCGCCGCATTTCCCGCAAAGATGCAGGAGAAGAGAAGGCGGGTGATCGGGGGTGCTGAAGGGAGGAATATGGTGAAAATTTCTAAGGGCAGGCGGAAAAAAACCGACCTGCCCAATTTATTTAGGATAAAAAAGCACTTTCACTCCGGAATGCGCTTATTTTTTTTGCATATTCTTTCAAAGCTAAGCTATTGGCTTCGTCCAGAGCCTGGCTTTTTCATTCCAAGCAGCAATCAACCGCTTTTTTGACAAGTTCGCCGAGTTTCCCAAGGAATCCTTTTTTTTCGGTGTCATGTTTGTTGACAGCCTCGGCGTCGATTTTTTTTATGTCGTCGGTCTTGATGAGTTTCATATTGAGTCCCCAAAAAAGGGAATAGCAGTCATAGGCTTTTTCAAAAAGATCTTCGGCTTCTTTCTTGTTGCCGGCTTTGTGCTGCTTGGTTCCCACTTCCATGAGGCGCATCGAGGCGGCGAGCAAATGTTTTGAAATGCACCAGACTTCGCCTTCGTACTCTTTGATTATTTTCCGGAGCAAATCTCCTCTCATTTTTCGCACTTCCTGGAGCATATCGTAGTATTCCGGTTTTCCGGTTTTGGCGCCGGTGAAAAAGAAATGCTCTTCAATCGAGACGAGGTTCATGATGGCAATCGACAAATCCTGGTCGGAAGAAAGGTCCATCTTGTCGGCTTTTTTCATTTCGTCGACTTTTTGGATCAACTCATTGATTTTTTGGAGTTTGTTGTCTTCCATTGTGATTTGTCACAACATTCAATGTTGGGACGCTCCCAACATTGAATGTTAAGCCTTTAACACGTGAAATATAAAATTATGCTTGCAATAAGCAAAAATCCTACCGGGAAAGCAATCTTTTGTCCCTTGAAATATGAAACGTTGTTGTTTCTCTTGCGGATATAGTTGTGAAAAAAAACTCCGGCAGCGAATAACGCGCTTCCTAAGATTATACCGAACAGCAATTTATCAATTCCGCAAAGCCGGTTCAAGGGATGGCCGATTTTGCCTTTCCAGTAAAGGGGCAGGATTACGATCCCGTAATATATCAAAAATATAAAAATATCGCGAATTTTTTCTCCAAAGCCCGGCTTTTTTGTCAAAGCTAAGCTTTTTCCTCCCGCCTCTCGCGAGAGGCGGGATTCCTCAAAGCTTAGCTTTTTATTCAGCCAATTGATTGTCCAAATCGACATGGAAACAATGAGAGCTCCGATCCAAAGACCGGAAATGGAATCATCGATGCCAAAATATTCCGCCAGTCCCAATCCCGCGCCGACAGCGACGGTGCAGACGGGACAAACGGCAAATGCTGATTTGGCTATCAGTGATATTAGCACGGCAAAACTATAAATTATATATTTCCTGCTTGGCATATGTTGAATTAAAAATTCAAAATTTAAAGTGCAAAATGACAATTTAAAATGCAAAATTTATCTTTTTTTAATTTGTGGACATTTTTAATTTTACACTGTCATTTTGATTTTTGATATTTGCATTTTGCATTAATACTATATCTCATTTCTCCATTTTTTAAAAGCCCTTGACGGGTATTGCACACTTTTTGGGCATATTGTATAATATTGGCAGGAGTAAAAAACTAACTCCTGTGAAATAATCCGCCCTTAGCGGATTCCTGCTGCGCGGGATTTCACGGGGCAAAAACAAAAAATGAAAAACTCGAAAAAAAGAGGAACATTTGGCGTAGGGCGAAGGTTGTTTTTTACCTTGGCTCTTTTTCTTTTGGTCTTCGCCGCGGCGAGCATCATCAGAGTTCAGGCAGGAAATGAGCATTCGGTAACGGGTTGGTTATGGGGCGGAGGAGCTGGACCGAATGATGGGACAAATACCAATGTTGGTTGGATTAGCGCGAACAATACAAATCAAGGTGGAACGAACAACTATGGCCTGAATATTCCCTCAAGTGACGGTGTAATCACAGGCGGCAATAATTATGTATGGAGCGAAAATATCGGCTGGATAAGCTTTAATGAGGGAGATTTAACCGGTTGTCCTACCGGAGTATGCAATGCGAGAAGGGACGGCGATTACCTAAGGGGGTGGGCCCGAATTCTCTCCATTCGGGACGCAGGCGGAAATTCCGGGGGTTGGGACGGCTGGATAAGTTTGGATGACAAAATCGGAAATCTATACGCTGTCCAAATAAGCAAAATGTTGGGTGTGGGCAGTGGAAGCCACACATATGCATGGTCAGCTTCTGCTAGCGGTGCTGCGGAGCTGGGCTGGATTGATTTTGGGCAGGCAAATTTTCCACAAAATATCATCACTCTTGATCCTCCTAGCTTCGACTTGAGAGAATTCTCACTTCCTTCCCAACCCATTTTTGTATCTGTCAGAAACGCAGCGGGTAATCCTGTCGCAGGGAAAACGGTTGATCTTTCCAACTCTAACCCTGCGAGATTCAGTCTGGGATCAACTTCTTGCGTCACTGATATACGGGGTGAATGTCCGGTTAATAGCGTTTCCGCCTCAGATTTCACATCGCCAGCTTTGACTACGATTGTTGCAACCTGTACGGGTTGCGTTTCAGATAGTTCGAGCGGATCAATTATCAAGACGCCTAACTGTAATATATCCTGTCCCGACTCTTTTACCATTCCTCCAGACGGAAAATGGCATGCCTATAGTTGCTCGGTAGGTGGAGATCCTGAATGTGTTGTTGGATCATGCTCAAAATTGAACGGAGGCTCAGAAAAAATAAACATTCAGAAAGGTTCTGTACAAAACACATGTGAAGCAATGGCTGATACCGCTGCTCGCTACGACACGGCTGTTTCACAAGCAAAAGCTGGCAATGCAACTGATAATACCAATATTAATGTCCGCGCTCTTGGCTGGATTGAAACGAATCCGTAAGATCACATAACACACAACATGTAACACGTAACAAATATATATTATGAACCAAAAAACAAGAAAACAAACCATCCACTGGCTCAAGGTTGCGGTCATCGGCATCGCTCTGGGCTTTGCGCTTCAATTCGTTCGTGCCTGGACCGAACCGACCACGACTCCTCCCGGCGGCAACGTCGGCGCGCCGATCAATACGAGCGGGAATGCGCAGACAAAGGCGGGGAATTTCACGAGTAATGGAATTATATCAGCAGGCGATCAGTTTTGCCTGCGCGGGGTTTGTATTTCCGCCTGGCCGAGCGGAACAACCACAGATCCGGCTCCGGCACCGGCACCAGCACCTTGCCTGTGCAACACCGACCCATTTGGAGGCGGATCAGTATACGCTTGCGGATCGACGTTTGATTATTGTGCTGGG
>Ga0208375_1002163_pt1 | contig 19278 bp, 19 predicted proteins | sample RifOxyD1_FD_184038 | JGI IMG/M metagenome (GOLD analysis project Ga0208375, IMG submission 184038) | Soil microbial communities from Rifle, Colorado - Rifle Oxygen_injection D1 (SPAdes) | ecosystem: Environmental > Terrestrial > Deep subsurface > Rock core/Sediment | place: Rifle, Colorado... | reverse complement strand
CGACGATGTGCGCGCCCTGTGCCACTGCGTCCATGTATTGCTGCGGATGCTTGGTGCGCATCTGGCGAATGATGCGGTCGTGAAAGCTGAGTTTGGAATGCGCGCCGGCACCGATGCCGAGGTAATCGCCGAACTGCCAATAGTTGAGATTGTGGCGGCTGGCGTGGTTTGGCCGCGCGTAGGCCGAGGTTTCGTAATGCTGCATGCCTGCCTCGATCAGCCGCGCTTCGACCGCCAGCTGCATGTCGGCGGCCAGGTCATCATCAGGCAGATTAGGCGGCGCAGTGTGGCCGAAGGGCGTATTCGGTTCGAGGGTCAGATGGTAGGCCGACAGATGCGGCGGCTGGAAGCTCAGCGCCGTGTCGATATCGGCCAGCGCCTCGGCCAGGGTTTGCCCCGGCAAGGCGTACATCAGATCGAGGTTGAAGGTGTCGAAATGGGTGGCAGCGAGTTCAGCCGCGCGGCGCGCTTCGGCATCATCGTGAATGCGCCCGAGCGCCTTGAGGTGACGCGGATTGAAACTCTGGATGCCGAGCGAGACACGCGTGACGCCTGCCGCGCGGAAGCCGGCGAATTTGGCCGCCTCCACCGTGCCAGGATTGGCTTCGAGCGTGATCTCCGCGCCAGGCGACAACTGCGTCAGGGTGCGCACGCCGGTGAGAATGCGGTCGATGCCTGCTGCCGAAAACAGGCTGGGCGTGCCGCCGCCGAAGAACACCGTGTGGAGGGTGCGCCCCCAGATGTCCGGCAGTGCACGTTCCAGATCCAGCAGCAGTGCGTCGATGTAGGCGGCTTCCGGAATCGCTTGCGCCGCATGCGAATTGAAGTCGCAGTAGGGGCACTTCTTCACGCACCACGGCAGGTGGATGTAGAGCGACAGCGGCGGCGAGACGGTCAGCCCGCCGCCCGCAAAGCGAACGACGGACTCAGCCAAGCTGCTTTAACTTGTTGACCAGATCGCGCAGCGCCTGGCCGCGATGGCTGATGGCGTTCTTGGTGTCTTCGTCGAACTCGGCGCCGGTTTTGCCATATTGCGGAACGAGGAAATACGGGTCGTAACCAAAGCCATTTTCGCCACGCGGCGTGTCGATGATTTCGCCATGCCAGCGGCCTTCCGAAATGATCGGCTCCGGATCGTCGGGGTGGCGCACGTAGACCATGACGCAGGTGTAGTGCGCGCGACGATTGGTCTCGTTGGCCAGCGCGGCGATCAGTTTCTCATTGTTGCGCTGGTCGGACTTGGGCTCGCCGGCATAGCGCGCGGAATAGACGCCGGGCGCGCCACCGAGCGCTTCGACGCAGATACCGGAGTCGTCCGCCAGCGCGGGCAAACCGCTGTGCGCGCTGGCGTGGCGCGCCTTGGCCAGGCAATTCTCGACGAAGGTGACGTGCGGCTCGGGGCAATCGGGCACGTCGAATTCGGATTGCGGCACCGCCTGGATATCCAGCGGTGCGAGGATGCGGGCGATTTCGCGCAGCTTGCCGGCGTTGCCGGAGGCGATGACGAGCTTGCTCATGCGTACAGCGCCGCAAGCTGGGCGGCGGTAATTTCCGTGATGCCCGCGCTGGCCAGGTCGATCAGCGCGTCCATGTCGGCGCGCGAAAACGGCACGCCTTCGGCGGTGCCCTGCACTTCGACGATGCCGCCGCTGCCGGTGATCACCACGTTCATGTCGGTGTCGCAGCCGAAGTCTTCCACATAATCGAGATCCAGCACCGCTGCACCCTGATAGAGGCCGACCGAAACCGCGGCAATGCTGTCGTTCAACGGGGATTCGGTTAGTTTGCCGTCGCGCAGCAGACCGGCGACGGCATCGGCAACGGCCACGTAGGCGCCACAGATGCTCGCGCAGCGGGTGCCGCCGTCCGCCTGCAATACATCGCAGTCGATGTGCAAGGTGCGTTCGCCGAGCTTTTTCAGGTCGACCACGGCGCGCAGGCTGCGTCCGATCAGGCGCTGGATTTCCTGGGTGCGCCCGGACTGCTTGCCGCGCGCGGCTTCGCGGTCGCTGCGGGTGTGGGTGGAGCGCGGCAACATGCCGTATTCGGCGGTCACCCAGCCCTCGCCGCTGCCTTTTTTGTGCGGCGGAATTTTCTCCAGCACGCTGGCGGTGCACAGCACGCGGGTGTCGCCCATGGCGACCAGCACCGAGCCTTCGGCATGTTTGGTGTAACCACGGGTGAAAGATAGGGCGCGCAGCGCATCGGGCGCGCGGCCACTGGGGCGGGAGAAAGCAGTCATGGCAGCGGACAAAAAAGGAAAGCGCGATTTTACCGCGCTGCAGGTGTCCCGCTCACGCGGCGCGTGTGCCTTGCCTATTTAACCGAAATTTTCTGGATCGCCTGCTGGATTTCAGCGATGGCGCGCTCGATCTCGTCGTCCGACACCGCAGCGGAACCGGCGATCGGGCGATGCGCATTGATCTGGGTGGTGATGCCACCGTCTGGCAGCGCCAGGGTCGAAATGGAGTCTTTGCTTGGCATGCGCGCCTCGCCCCAGGTCATGGCAATCAGGCTGAGATTGTCGCCGTGCTCGCCGCCCCGGAATTCGGCGTGATCCATCAGATGGCGCACCGCGTCGTCCAGCGTATACGCATGCAGCAACGCAGCGAGTTCCTGGGCATTGATCATGCCCCAGATGCCATCGGTGCAGAGCAGCATGGTGTCGCCATCCGTCAGCGGGAGCGGTGCATTGCATTCCACCTGCGGGATGGCATAGCCGCCGAGGCAATTGGACACTTTGTTGCGCTCGGGGTGGTTGCCCGCTTCCTCTTCGCTGATGATGCCATCGCGCACCAGTTGCGCCACGGCGGTGTGGTCTTCGGTACGCGCGATCAGGCAGCCGTCGCTGAACAGATACAGGCGGGAATCGCCCACATGCGCCCAGTACGCCGTGCTGTCCTGCACCACCGAAGCCACCAGAGTGGTGTGCGGGATTTCGAGCAAGTCCTGGGCAATGGCGTAATCGTTGATCGCACTGTGGGCAAGCGCCGTTGCATCAGCCAGAAAAGCCATCGGGTCGTCCAGCCGCGGCTTGGCCATTTTCTGGAACAGGTCGGTCAGGGTCTGCACCGCGATCTGCGCGGCGATTTCGCCGTACATGTGACCGCCCATGCCATCCGCCACCACCATCAACAAGGCATCGCGACTGTAGGAATAGGCGACCCGATCCTGGTTGTTTTTGCGGCCCCCCTGACGTGACGCCTGGTAAATGGTGAATTTCATCGCGATAGCTTTAGAACAGATCTTTGGTCAGTGAATGCTTGATGCTACTCAAAAACGAGGGTCTTGGCAGCGTCATCGAGCTGCTATCCATCAATACCTTTTGCAAGCTAAACACACTTTGCGGGCGTTCCATATAGTTGAGCTTGAGGCAGTTGTCGATGGTTTCCAGCAACTGCGCAGAGTAGGTACCGCGCCAGTTCACCTGTGCCGGCACCATTTTATCGTTGAGCAGGCGCGCATCGGCTGCCTGCGGGGGGTAACCCGCCAGACAGGCATACAAACTCGCCCCCACACTGTAAATATCACTCCAGGGGCCAAGCCGTTCACGGTTGTGATACTGCTCGGGCGCGGCAAAACCCGGGGTATACATGGGCTGCAGCTTGCTTTCTTCCTGGGTCAGCGTTTGCCGCGCCGCTCCAAAGTCGATCAGCACCGGAGAACCGTCCAGACGGATATAGATGTTGGACGGCTTGATGTCGAGATGCAGCAGTTTGTGCGTATGCACTTCGCGCAGGCCGTTCAGCAGCTGCGCAAACACCCGGCGGATGAAGCTTTCGCGGATACTGCCGCGGTTGGCCTGGATATGCTGCTGCAGGGTCTTGCCCCGCTCGAAGCGCATCACCATGTACACCGTGTCATTGGCGCGGAAAAAGTTGACCACGCGGATGACGTTGGGGTGATTGATGCAGGCGAGCGCCCGGCCTTCTTCAAAAAAGCACTTCATGCCGTGCCGGAAAATATTGTTGTTTTCGGTCGAGTTGGCCTGCACGACGACCGAGCCTTCGGTACGCAGCACCAGCGCGCCCGGCAGGTATTCCTTGATGGCCACCGGCAGATTGGCATCATCGCGCGCCAGATACACCAAACTGAAGCCACCGCCGCCAATTTTGCGGACAATGGTGTATTCGTTCAGCCGGTATCCGTTTGGAAGTGCCTGGTTGGGTTGAGTCGCCATAATCGAACGTCTATTATCTTTTTGCAGTTTACCGGCCACGCCAGCCATCAAATACACCCTGGCTATGCGCCAGCCATCTTTTTTAACTCACGCACACCTTGAATATGACCAGCAGCATGACCGGGTTCGCCGCCCACAGCATCAACCTTGAGCATGCCAACGTCAATTTTGACTTGCGTAGCGTCAACCAGCGTTATCTCGAACTGCATTTCCGCCTCGCCGACGAAGTGCGCATCCTGGAACCGCAGTTGCGCGAACTTATCCAGCAGCGGCTTACGCGGGGCAAGGTGGAATGTCGCGTCAGCCTCAACCCGAATGCCGTCGCCACGCCCGATAACGGCTTGAATCCGACGATTCTTGAGCGTTTGGCGCGCTGGCAAGCCGAAGTGCAGCAACGGCTGCCGGACAGCGCGTCCCTGAGCGTCAACGACATCCTGCGCTGGCCGGGCGCAATGCCGGCGGTCATGCAATCGCAAGATACGCTGAACGAAGCCGTGCTGGCCGGGGTGCGCGCCACGCTGGACGAGATGGAGGAAAGTCGCCAGCGTGAGGGTGCCAAGCTCGAACAGCACATTCTCGACCGCCTTGCCGCCGCCGAAGCCCAGGTGGAAACCCTGCGCCCCTTGCTGCCGACCCTGATCGCCGCCCAGGGCGACAAACTGACCGAACGCCTGCATGCAGCACTCGGCGAGGCCGGGCATGAACGCCTGGCACAGGAAATCGTGCTGGCGGCGCAAAAAGCCGACATCGACGAGGAGCTTTCCCGCCTGTCCACCCATTTTGCGGAAGTTCGCCGGGTGTTGACTCAATCCGGCGCGGTCGGCAAACGGCTCGATTTTCTGATGCAGGAATTGCATCGAGAGGCCAATACGCTGGGCTCAAAATCGGTGGCGGTGGAAACCTCGCGCGTATCGCTCGAACTCAAGGTACTGATCGAACAAATGCGCGAACAAGTGCAAAATATCGAATAAGCAGAACAAGAGAACCTGGAACAACCATGACCCCATCTTCCTCATCCGGCGTGCTTTACGTCGTCAGCGCCCCGTCCGGCGCCGGCAAAACCAGCCTGGTCAAAGCCTTGCTCAAAGTCGACCCGGCCATTCGCTTGTCGGTCTCCCACACCACCCGCGCGCCGCGTCCCGGCGAAACCAACGGACGCGATTACCATTTCGTCAGCCGCGAACAGTTCCAGATCATGCTGGCTGAAGGCGAATTTCTGGAACACGCCGAGGTGTATGGCAATTTTTACGGCACCGCAAAAGGCAGCATCACCCACGATCTCAACGCAGGCCATGATGTGCTGCTGGAAATCGACTGGCAGGGCGCCGGCCAGATCAAGCAGCATTTCCCGCACTCCGCGTCGATTTACATTCTGCCGCCCTCGTTCAACGCGTTGCGCACACGGCTGGCCGGACGCGGGCAGGACAGCGACGAAGTCATCGAGCGCCGCCTGGCGGCCGCTGCTCACGATGTCGCTCACGCCGATGCGTTCGACTATATAATCATCAACGATGATTTCGAGCATGCCTCACTGGATCTGCTCGCCATCACCCGCAGCATTCGCCTCGAAACCGCGCGCCAATTGGTTCGGCACACCGCCCTTTTCGAGGAGTTCCGGCGTATCTGATTGATCTGGTTTCAATTTTTCGTATTGAATTGATTTGTACCCAACACCCATGGCGCACCCGCGCCACCTGAGCAGGAGTATCCCTATGGCTCGTATTACCGTTGACGATTGCATTCCCATGTTCCCCAACCGCTTCGAGCTGACGCTCGCCGCGACCTACCGTGCCCGCCAGCTGGTGCAAGGCTCACAAGCCATGGTCGAATCGAGCGACAAGGCCGTGGTCACCGCGCTGCGCGAAATTGCAGCAGGCAAAGTCGGTCCGGAAATTCTCAATCGAGGCCGTGCCTGAGAATCAGCCCATTCCGCAACCGGCGCACCCGCACCGTGCGCCGACGTTGACTCACGAATTCGACTCGCTGCGCCCCAAGCTGGCGTATCTCACGCCGGACGAAATCAGCACCCTGGAAGTTGCCTACGAATTCAGCCGTAGCGCCCACGAAGGCCAGTTTCGCAAGAGCGGCGAGCCCTACATTTCCCATCCGCTGGCGGTCGCCGGCATCCTTGCAGAATGGCATCTGGACGCGCAGACCCTGGCTGCGGCCCTGTTGCACGACGTGGTGGAAGACACCCCCGCCACGGCTGGAGAGATCGAGGTGCGGTTTGGCAAGGCGGTCTCGTTGCTGGTCGACGGCGTATCGAAACTCGACAAACTGGCATTTGAGTCCGAACAGCAGGCGCAAGCGGAAAACTTCCGCAAAATGCTGCTGGCGATGGCGCAGGATGTGCGGGTCATCCTGGTCAAGCTGGCCGACCGCCTGCACAACATGCACACCATGGATTCGATGCCGGTTGAAAAACACCGCCGCATTGCCACTGAAACGCTGGAGATTTACGCGCCGATCGCCAACCGGCTCGGGCTGCATGCGGTTTATCAGGAACTGGAAGACCTCGGCTTCCGCTACAGCCACCCCAATCGTTACAAGGTTCTGGCCAATGCGGTGAAAGCCGCGCGCGGCAATCGCCGTGAACTGGTCGACAAGATCCGGATCGCACTGCAGGAAAAACTCGAGCAGTGCAAGATCGAAGCAACCATCAGCGGGCGCGAAAAACACCTCTACAGCATCTACAGCAAGATGCAGGAAAAGAGCCTGGCGTTTTCCGAAGTGTTCGACATCTACGGCTTTCGCGTGGTCGTCCGCGACCAGCCAACCTGTTATCTGGCGCTGGGCGCGCTGCATTCGCTGTACAAGCCGATTCCCGGCAAATTCAAGGACTACATCGCGATCCCCAAGGCCAACGGCTACCAGTCGTTGCACTCCATCCTGTTCGGTCCCAACGGCACGCCGATCGAGGTGCAGATCCGTACCACCGACATGAACCGGCTGGCCGAGTCGGGCGTTGCCTCGCACTGGATGTACAAATCGGCCGATACGGCGCTCTCCGAGGTGCAGACCCGCACCCATCGCTGGCTGCAATCGCTGCTCGACATCCAGGCCGATCACGGCGACTCGCCCGAGTTTCTGGAACACATCAAGGTCGACCTGTTCCCCGACGAGGTCTACGTATTCACCCCCAAGGGCAAGATCATGGCCATGCCGCGCGGCGCAACGGCAGTGGATTTCGCGTTTGCGGTTCACTCCGATGTCGGTCGCCACTGCGTCGCGGTCAAAATCAATCACGAACTGATGCCCTTGCGCACCCAGTTGCGCAATGGCGACCACGTCGAAATCCTCACCGCATCCAACGCCAGTCCCAATGCAGCCTGGCTCAATTTCGTCGCCACCGGCAGAGCGCGCTCGCACATCCGCAATTTCCTGCGCAATACCCGCGTCGAGGAAGCCGCCTCGCTGGGCGAACGCCTGCTCAACAACGCGCTGGCCGCGCTCAACCCTGAAGCGAGCTCACCCGACCCCGCCGTATGGGATCGCGTGGTGAAAGACTACGGCGTGCAAACCCGGCAAGAGCTGTTTACCGGAATCGGCCTGGGGCGCAAACTGCCGCTGGTCGTGGCGCATCAGCTGCTCCATGTGCAGGGTGAACAAACCGGCACGCCGGCCCACCCCCACGCCATCAGCATTCGCGGCTCGGAAGGCATTGCAGTCGAACTGGCGCAGTGTTGCCACCCCATTCCCGGCGACCCCATCCTCGGTTTCATCCACAAGGAACGCGGACTCATCATCCACACCCACGACTGCCCCTCGATCCGCACCTTCCGCGCCGATCCGGACAAATGGCTGGACGTGGAATGGGAAGCCGAACCCGGTCGCATGTTCGACGTACAGATCAAGGTCGTTGTCGGCAACCAGCGCGGCGTGCTGGCCAAGGTCGCCGCCGCCATCGCCGAGCATGGCTCCAACATCGGCAATGTGGCGATGGAAGAAGAAGACGGCAGCCCTTACACCATCCTGTTCTTCACTGTGCAGGTCGAAAACCGCATGCACCTCGCGCGCGTGATGCGCGGCCTGCGCGTGCTGCCCGACGTGGTGCGGATTTTCCGCATCAAGGGCAAGAAGGATGGCCGCGCCGCCACCCAATAATCCCACTCTCCGGAATCCAGCATGAACAAAAGCATCATCCAGACCGCCGACGCGCCTGCCGCCATCGGCACCTATTCGCAGGCAGTTCGCGTCGATCAGACAGTCTACCTGTCCGGTCAGATCGGGCTCGACCCCGCTTCCATGCAAATGGTGGAGGGCATCGATGCGCAGATTCATCAGGTCTTCAAGAATCTGGCGGCCGTGGCAACCGCAGCCGGCGGCTCGCTAGCCGACGTGGTGAAGCTGAACGTGTTCTTGATCGATCTCGCGCACTTCCCCAGGGTCAACGAAATCATGCCGCAGTATTTTGTCGCGCCTTACCCCGCGCGTGCAGCCGTCGGCGTCGCAGCCCTGCCCCGCGCAGCGCTGGTCGAGGCCGATGCGGTGATGGTCACCGGATAAAGCCTGCGTGAAAGCGGCCTCGCCGTTTTCCTTTCCCGTCAGCCCGGCGCTCACGGCCAAACTCGCCAAGCTCGGCCTTACCCGTGACGCTGACCTGGTGTTGCACATCCCGCTGCGCTGGGAAGACGAAACCCGGCTGACGCCGATCCGGGATTTGCTGCCGGGGGACACCGTGCAAGTTCAGGCCACGGTGACGGAAGCCGCCATCGCCTATCGCCCGCGCCGCATGTTGACCCTGTCTGTGCGCGACGCGGACGGCGGCATACTCGGCATCCGCTTCCTGCATTTTTACCCCAGCCACAGCAAACTGTTCCAGCCGGGTGAGACCTTCCGCTTCATCGGCGAAGTGCGTGGCGGTTTTCTCGGGCTGGAGATGGTGCATCCACGCTTTATCAAAGCCAGCGACGACACGCCGCTGCCGAGCGGCCTCACCCCGGTCTATCCCACCACCGCTGGCCTCGGCCAGGCAGCGCTGCGCAAGGTCGTCGCCCGCGCACTGGAGCCGCGCATCGAAGACACCCTGCCCGCCGACTGGCTGAAAGAACTGCAGCTGCCCGGGCTCGATACCAGCATCCGCACGTTGCACCAGCCGCCCGCCGACGCCGCGCTGGCCGAACTGGACGCGCACCGCCATCCGGCTTGGCAACGGCTGGCGTTCGACGAACTGCTGGCACAGCAATTGTCGCTGGCCGCCGCACGCGCACAACGGCGTACGCTGACCACGCAAGCTCTGACCGCACAGCACCGCCTGACCGCCGCTTTCCTCGCCGCACTGCCGTTCGCCCTCACCGCCGCGCAGCAGCGCGCCTGGGGAGAAATCAGCCCCGACCTCGCGCAAGCGCACCCGATGCGCCGTCTGCTGCAGGGCGATGTCGGCAGCGGCAAAACAGTCGTCGCAGCGTTAGCGTGCCTGCAGGCGGTGGAAAACGGCCTGCAAGCCGCGTTCATGGCCCCCACCGAAATCCTTGCCGAACAGCACGCGAAGAAACTCACGCCGCTGTTTGAATCGCTCGGCCTGCGCTGCGCCTGGATCTCCGGCAGCCAGCGCAAATCGGCACGCACCGCTGCCTGGCAGGCGGTAGCGGCGGGCGAAGCTGACGTCGTGTTCGGCACCCACGCGCTGTTTCAGGAAGCCGGCAGTTTCAACAAGCTGGGGCTGGTGGTGGTCGACGAACAGCACCGCTTCGGCGTCGGCCAGCGCCTGGCCTTGATGCAGAAAGGCAGCGAACCGCACCAGCTGATGATGAGCGCGACGCCGATTCCGCGCACGCTGGCGATGAGCTTCTTCGCCGACCTCGACGTCTCCACCATCGACGAACTGCCACCCGGGCGCACCCCCATCGTCACCAAGCTGGTGAGCTCCGCGCGGCGCGACGACGTGCTCGCGCGCGTGCGCGAGTCATGCCTCGAAGGCGGCCAGACCTACTGGGTGTGCCCGCTGATCGAGGAATCCGAAAAACTGCAGCTGCAAACCGCCGAAGACACCCACGCCGCGCTGACCGCGCAATTGCCCGAACTCAACATCGGGCTGGTGCATGGCCGCCTAAAACCCGCCGACAAGCAGGCGGTGATGAACGCGTTTCAGGCGGGCGACATCCACCTGCTGGTCGCCACCACCGTCATCGAAGTCGGCGTCGATGTCCCCAACGCCGCGTTGATGGTGATCGAACACGCCGAGCGCATGGGGCTGGCGCAACTGCACCAGTTGCGCGGCCGCGTCGGGCGCGGCAGCCGCGAATCGGTGTGCGTGCTGCTGTACGAAACGCCGCTGTCGGAACTGGCGCGGGCGCGCCTGAAAGTGATTTTTGAATCCACCGACGGCTTTGAGATCGCGCGCCAGGATTTGCAGCTGCGCGGGCCGGGCGAGTTGCTGGGGCATCGACAGAGCGGGCTGCCGATGCTGCGTTTTGCCGACCTGGAACGGGATATCGCGCTACTCGAAACGGCGCGCGATCTGGCCCAACGCTGCCTCAAGCACCATCCGGAGATTGCTGCGCGGCATGTGGAGAGGTGGCTGGGGAGCCGGCAGGTTTTGGCGGGAAGTTGACGGACTGATTAGCTGCGGTCCGTTGGCCGGGGGTAGCCCGGCCAACGGTCATCAGCACAGCACAACCTTCAAGCCAGCCCCCACAAGCTCAACCCCGGCCAATACGTCAGCAACATCAACCAAACCAACAATACAAACAAAAACGGCAACGTCGCCCGAAATACCGCGAACACCGGTTTTTTGAAGCGCTGGCTGGCAAGATAAAGATTGATGCCCACCGGCGGGGTGAGATAGCCGATTTCCAGATTGGCCAGAATGACGATGCCCAGATGCACCGGATGAATACCGAAGTGCGTCGCCAGCGGCAGCAGCAGCGGTGTCACGATGACGATGGCGGAAAAGATATCCATCATGCAGCCGACCGCCAGCAGGGCGAGGTTCATCCACATCAGGAATTCCAGCGGGCTGGTGACCTTGGCCTGTACCCATTCGAGCAGGTGCATCGGCACCTGCGCGTCGATCAGCAGGTTGGTGAGGCCCAGGCTCAGACCCAGAATGATGAACAGGCTGCCCACCAGCACGGCGGCTTCGTGCACCACCCACACCAGTTGTTTCAGGCTGATCTCGCGATGGATCAGCGTTTCCAGCAACAGGGCATACAGGGAGGTGCAGGCGGCGAGTTCGGCGACGGTGAGATAGCCGCCGGCCAGTCCGCCAATGACACCGACAGGCAGCAATAAATCGGCCCATCCCGCGCGTGCGGCGAGGGTGAGTTCACGCAGACGGAAGCGATGTCGCGGTGCGCCGCGTGCGCCGCGCAGCAAGGCATAGGCACCCACCATCAAGAACAGCACCAGGGTCGGCAGCAAACCGGCGACAAACAGGTCGCCGATATCGACCTGCGCCACCACGCCATATAGCAGCACCGCCAGGCTGGGCGGCAGCAGCAGGCCCATCGAACCCCCTGCGGTGATGAGGCCAAGCGCAAACTTGTCGGAATAGTCCTCATGTTTGAGCATCGGGTACAGCAGACCGCCCAGCGCCAGAATGGTGACGCCGGACGCACCGGAAAATGCGGTGAATACCATGCATGTCAGCACCGCCACCCAGGCGATGCCAGCCGGCATCCAGCCCAGCAGGGCGTTGAAAAATCGCACCAGCCGCTTCGGCGCGCCACCCTGGCCCAGGGTGGCCCCCGCCAGCACAAACAACGGAATCGCCACCAGATTGGGCGATGAAGCCAGCCGCGCAAACTCCACTATCAGCAGCGCAGGATCCAGTTGCGCCTCGCGCGTGGCCGTGAGCGCCGCCGCACCCAGCACAATAAACAGCGGCAGGCCTACCAGCGCCAGCACGATGAAAAGCGCAGTTGTCATGCGGCCTTGTCTGGGCGAGCCAAATCAGGAATGGCCAGCACCGCGCGCAGCAGAAAATGCAGCGCCAGCAGCCCGAAGGTGATCGGCAGGATCAGGCCCAGCCAGGCCAGCCAGACCGCATCAGCCGACTGGTAACGCCATTCATCCTGCCAGTACACCCAGGCCGCCTGCGTCAGCAGCGCGCAGACGAGTGCAGCCCCCAGGTTGAAGGGAATCGCAGTGAGTTTTTGCCAGGCCGGGCGCGCAGCGAGATTGGCGGGATCGAGATGCAGGTGGCGCTGCGCGGCGACCGCGAGCGCGGCGCCGGGCAAGGCCACCCACAGCACCAGCTGGCGCAGGACCAGATCGCCACCGGGCAGGGTGGCGTGAAACAGGTTGCGGCCGACGATATCGGCCACCGACAGTGCCAGCATGGCAACGAAAGCGAGCAGCGCGGCGCCGAGCTCGACCCGGGTCAGGGCTTGCTCCAGCCAGCGGCAGGCGCGCAGAAAAATCACTTGGCCTGGCTGCTCCGATAGCGGGCGAGTGCGGCGTCCACCCGGCGATCCAGATCGGCAGAAAGATAGGCCTTGGCTTCCAGCGCACTGACCGCTTTGCGTGAGAGCGCGGTTTGTTCGGCAAGCTTGAAGTTGTGTTGTTGCAGGCCCACCATCGGCCGGGTGGTTTTTGCCAGCACGGCAAGCGAAGCCTGATCGTCGCGCCGGGTGTCGGCAATGAGTTTTTGCGACAGCGGCGCGCCACTGCTTTTCAGCAGCACTTGCAGGTCAGCCGGCAATCCGGCGTAAAACTTGTTGGACACCACCACCGCACCGATACCCGTCGCCATCGATTGATCGCTCATGTAAGGCGTCTTGCCCGCCCATTGCAGGGCGATGCTGGCCAGCGGCGTGCTCACTACCGTGTCGACCAGCCCAGTGGAAAGTCCGGTGTAAACCTCGGTAATCGGCAGCGCCACCGGCGACCAGCCGTTGGCACTGAAGAAGGCATCCATGAAGCGGTCGCCCTGCCACTGCCAGATGCGGCGGCGCGCCAGTTCGTCGAGGGTCGCCAGCGGCTTGGTGGAAAAAAAGTGGATGTTGCCGACTTCCATCCAGGCGAGCAACTCGTACTGGTTGGCGCGAAATCCCGCGTCGATGGCCGGCTGGATGGTGGCGCGCACGGCGTCGGTCTCGGCATGGCTGCGGAACAAAAATGGCGTTTCGAGGATGCGCGCAGGCGGGAAAATTTCGCCGACACCATGTCCCGACAACGCGGCGCCCTGCAGCTGGCCAAAGCGGATTTTGCGCAGCATGTCGGGTTCGTCGCCCGAGATGCCACCGGGATAAAACTTGACCGTGAGCCGCCCCTGGCTTTTGCTGGCCAGTTCCTTGCCCCAGGCGTTAAACGCCTTCATCCAGGTTGAACCCTGCGGTGCGAGCGTGGCGAACTTGAGTACGTAGGTGTCTGCCGCGTAAGCGGCAGTCGCACCCAGCAGGGCGATGCCACACAGGGCTTGAAGCATGAGTCTGCGCATCAGAATAAATCCTTTTCCTGGGCCAGCAAGGCAGCCGCTTGCTGTTTGGCCACGGCATTGGCGAGATTGAGTTCAGGGTCAGCCACGGGCGCATCGAGCACACGGCTCAGCGTCACGTGAAACGCCTCGCGCTCTCCCATTTGCCGTAACAGGTAGCGTGCACGATAGACCTCAACCAGCAACAGTTGATTGTGATTGAGCGCAGCAGCGCGGTCGAAATGTTTGGCCGAGCGCTCAAAATCACCGCCAAACATCGGCGCGCGGCCACCGTAGTAGGCGCCAAAAAACAGATGGGCACCGCCGTAATAATAGGCTTCGTCCAGCGCCAGCACGCGCTGCATCATCGCCTCGACGCGCGGCAACTCGGCCAGTCGCGCCGGGTCGTCCAGCTGAAGCTCGATCCACTTCCCCCACGACGAGGCGGTCCAGAATAGCGCCGGCACGGCATCGAGCTTGAGCGTCGCCAGGCTCTGCTCAAACGTCGCGGGATCGCCGGTCATCACAGCCTGCGACATACCGGCATGTTCGAGTGCGACCAGGGCATGCGCGCGTGCACGCCGATAAAGGCTGGCTGCACGATCGGGGTCGCCAGGTTCGACAAAGGCAAGCGTGTAGCCATAAAACCCCATGGCCGCCTGTACTTGATACGCTGTGTTGTCGGGGTCGGCGATCAACAGCGCCTCGAGCATTTTCAGATTGGCCGGCATGCTCGCCTGCGCAAGCCCGAGGTCAGTCTCTCGATTCATTGCAATGACGCCATTATCAATCAAGGGGGCGGCACCGCGTGCGACCAGTTGTCCGGTCGAACAAGCTGGCAAAAGCAGCACCAGACTCATGATGGCGCCTAGTCGGATCAGCATTCGGTCTCCTCATTCAAGTTATGGGAATGCGACCGCCATGCTAGCACTGTCCGTATGTGGCCGCTGGCATAATGCGCGTTTTCCCTGGACTCAGCAGTGACCGCTTCCCGGCACCTCCCCCTTCGGCACACCCGGCAGCGGCATGACTGGCTAGCCCATGCTTTCCGCACACCTCGCGTGCTGCGCAGCGGCTTGTCCGATCGGGGATCACTTACGCGACGCCTGCAGACGCGCTATGCCAATTTCAGGGTTGAACTGCTGGCTCACGGACTTGACCGACCGTTTCGCGACGAAACCCAGGCCTTGCACATGCGACGCGCAACGCGGGCATACGTTCGGAACGTTCTGCTCATAGGGGATGGACAGGCGCGTGTATTCGCCCATAGCGTGCTGCCCCGCGCCGGGCTGCGAAGCGGCTGGAACGGCATCAGCCGATTGGGCAGCAAGCCATTGGGCGAAGCCCTGTTCAGCAACCCGCGCATTCGCCGGCTCGGCCTGACGCTACGCCGCATTGATGCGCGCCACCCCCTTTATCGCGCGGCGCGTTCCCATACCGGCATCACGGCGCGTTATCTGTGGGCACGCCGTTCGGTATTTTGTCTCAACGGACAACCGCTCATGGTGAGCGAAGTCTTCCTACCCGCTATCGATGCTTTATGACCCTGACCGAACGCCTGACCCACTATGAAAAGCTGATGCGGCTCGACAAGCCGATCGGCATTTTGCTGCTGCTGTGGCCAACCCTGTGGGCGCAGTGGCTGGCCACCCATGGCCAGCCGGATTGGCTCATCGTGTGGATATTTACCATGGGGGTTGTGGTCATGCGCTCGGCGGGTTGCGTCATCAACGACTACGCTGACCGTGACTTTGATGCGCATGTGGCTCGCACCCGCGAGCGCCCCCTCGCGGCAGGCAAGGTATCACCCAGGGAAGCCCTGCTGCTGGCTGCCGGGCTGGCGCTGCTGGCATTCTTGCTGGTGTTGCCGCTCGGAAAACTGGTCATCGGACTATCGTTCGTCGCCTTGTTTCTCGCGGCCAGCTACCCGTTCACCAAGCGCTTTTTTGCGATCCCGCAAGCGTATCTCGGCATCGCTTTCGGCTTTGGCATCCCGATGAGCTATGCCGCATTGTGGGGCGAAGTGCCACTGGAAGCCTGGTTGTTGCTGGCAGCCAATGTTTTCTGGGCGATTGCCTACGATACGGAATACGCCATGGTCGACCGTGCGGACGACCTTAAAATCGGCATCAAGACCTCGGCCATCACATTTGGCCGCTTCGACCTGGCAGCAATTGCAGTGTGCTATGCCGCCACGCTGGTCCTGCTCGCCTGGGTGGGCTGGCAACGGCACATGGATGCCATTTTTTACGCCGGGCTAGGCGTGGCTGCGGCGATTGCGCTCTACCACCTCAAACTGATCCGTCATCGTGAGCCCCAGCAATGCTTTCGTGCCTTTCTGCACAACACCTGGTTTGGTGCGGCGGTGTTCGGCGGCATTGTGCTGAATTACCTGCTGCGCAATTTATAAGTTTATAAGCGGCAAGCCACTCGGGACAACTCGCTGTTGGGGTAAGCCTGCTTGATCGCATCCAGATCTTTCAGGGCGTCGGCATCTTCACTGCGAATCACATAGTAAAAATCGGTTCCTTTACGCGGCAACAACTCGACCCGCGTGCCGAGCACGCCCTTGCTCTCGAGTTCGCGTACCCGTCGATCCGCTGCTTCTGCGTTGGCATACAACCCCAATGAAATCGCGTTGCGCCAGGCCACATCCTTCACCACAAAAGCATCTTTCACGCCCGCTGCCGCCAGTTCGTTCAGCTTAGCCGCTGCCGACTGCGGACTGGGCAGGGGTGGGAAAATCACCCAGTTGCGCGTATTCAAGGGTATTTCGCTAAACGACATGACGCGCTCTCCCGCCATTGCCTTGAGTTGCTCGCGCACCCGGGGAAACTCATCGCGGCTCAAACCGCGCCATTCAACGCATAAAGCCTTCGATGCCACCTTGGCCACGCGTGAAGCAGGCACGTCTGTCGCAACCGACGCGCTTTGACTGCGCAGGCTCAAGCGGTCAACGTTGAGCGGCACATTTTGATCCGATGCAGTTTGCGGCCAGTAAGGGCGACCAATAAAAAATCCCGCCACACCGAGATTGACCAGGAGCAAGGCCCACGTTAGCCATTTCATCCTGCTCCCCCCTCATTGACCACGCGAGCTATCCCTTGCAGAACCAGCAAAGGCACATGCTCTAACGGCAAATCCAGATAAGGCATCAGCATTGCTGCATCCCCCCCTGTCAGCAAGCACAGCGGAATGCAGCCGCACTGCTTGGCCAGCCGCGCGTGCTGCAAATGAATGGCACCACTCATGGCCGCCACCATGCCACTTTGCACTGCATCGGCAGTGTTCTGGGGGAATGCTTGCCATTGGCCATCAACCCCCTCGATCTGTGCTGTCCCCAATCGCAGGCTCTGTTGCATCAAGCTCCGTCCTGGAATGATCAAGCCACCTAAAAAGACACCGTCCGCCGACAAGGCATCGACCGTCAATGCCGTACCCAGCGAAACCACAAGTGTTGCTGCCGGGTTGCGCTGGCGTGCGGCGATCAGCCCCATCCAGCGATCGACACCCAGCTGTGCTGGATTGACATAAGTGTTCCTGACATCCAGGAACTGCGCATTTGCTGTCAGCCACTTGGGTTCAATATCGTGTCGAGATAACAAGGCTGCAAGCTGGCGATCGCGATCGGCACCGGCGACGCTGGCTATGGTGCATTCACCCCTAACCGGCACCCACTTCGCCAGGGCCGGCAAATCCGCGTAGTCGGCACTGCCCTGCGATTCCCATAGACCGCCCGCCAACAAGGCCCATTTGAGGCGTGTGTTACCCGCATCGACTAGCAAGTGCCGAGCACTCATCGCCGTGCCCTCAAACGCAGGCTGACCTCGCCGCCACTGTATGCCGCAGGGATTGCGTTCGCGTCACACAGCAGAATGGCTCCCGTATCATCAACCCCACAGGCTACGCCATGCACGGCCTGCGTGTTTGGCAACAAAAGGCTCACCTCTTTTCCTGAATAGGCATCCAATGCCATCCATTCTGCGCGCAACGCTGAAAACCCCTGCTCCCTGAAAACAGCCAATGCTGCAAGCAACTCCTGCAAACAATCTGCAAGCAACTGATTGCGCCCTATCGTCACGCCCATTTCGGCAAGATCGATGACGGCTTGATCGATGCTGTCACGCTGAGCATCATTCAGCCGAACGTTCAGCCCCATGCCGACAACAGCAAAGGCCGCTCCATGCATATCACCCTGAACTTCAACCAATATTCCAGCCAGTTTTCGATAACCCACCAAAACGTCATTGGGCCATTTCAACCGGGCGGGATATCTACTATGGCGATTGACCGCTCGCGCAACAGCAAGCCCGGCAACCAGGCTCAAACCTGCAATCGACTGCAATCCCCGCTCAAATCGCAACAGGACTGAAAACGTCAAACTGCCGCCAAGCACCGCGTGCCATTGGCGTCCCCGTCTACCTTTGCCAGCAAATTGATGCTCAGCGCATAGCACGCTGCCATCTGATGCGGAGGATAGGGCGGCCAGCATCAATGCTGAATTGGTTGAGGCAACGCTATCCTTTATCTGAATATCAAAAAAAGAGGCCGCTTCACCCAGCAATTGGGCAACTACATCGGCATCCATCCATTCGACCACATCAGGTAATTTGTAACCCTTGCCGCGGACAGCATGAATGGTTACGCCCAAAGCTTCAGCTTGCCTGATTACATTAAAAACACTTGCTCGAGAAAGGCCGAACTCGATTGCCATATCCTGGCCCGAATGAAATGCACCGTCGGATAGGCGCTGCAATATTGGCAGAAGGCATTGATGAACTTGGCTAATCACCGACGGGATTCTACCTTTCCTCCTCCGAGCTGTTTAGTGGGAGGGTTTTATTTGATTTTACAGGCAATAAAAAACCCCCTCAGTTCATGAGGGGGTTAGTTGTAACCGCGAGCGGTTACCAATAAGGAGTCTGACGATGACCTACTTTCACAGGCGCAGTGCCTACTATCATTGGCGCGGGAGCGTTTCACCGTCCTGTTCGGGATGGGAAGGGGTGGTTCCACTCTGCTATGGTCGTCAGACAAAGGGGTGAGGATCAAGCGCACCGTGTAAGGTTGCGTCTTGACCCAGCATTCGAATTGTCTGGGGTGCTGTCGATCTTTCGATCTTCAGCCGACTATTAATTACGCATGACCGGGGTCAGGCGCATCTGGAAGAAGGTTTGGGTTGTTACTGTATCGCATACACACACTGCATGCTTCTCAAAATTATAGGGTCAAGCCTCACGGGCAATTAGTACTGGTTAGCTTAACGCATTACTGCGCTTCCACACCCAGCCTATCAACGTTGTGGTCTTCAACGACCCTTTAGTGCACTCAAGGTGCAAGGGAAGACTTATCTTCAGGCAAGTTTCACGCTTAGATGCTTTCAGCGTTTATCTCTTCCGTGCTTAGCTACCCGGCGATACGACTGGCGTCATAACCGGTACACCAGAGGCACGTCCACTCCGGTCCTCTCGTACTAGGAGCAGCCCCCGTCAATCTTCCAGCGCCCACGGCAGATAGGGACCAAACTGTCTCACGACGTTTTAAACCCAGCTCACGTACCTCTTTAAATGGCGAACAGCCATACCCTTGGGACCGGCTACAGCCCCAGGATGAGATGAGCCGACATCGAGGTGCCAAACTCCCCCGTCGATATGAACTCTTGGGAGGAATCAGCCTGTTATCCCCAGAGTACCTTTTATCCGTTGAGCGATGGCCCTTCCATACAGAACCACCGGATCAC
>Ga0208375_1002160_pt1 | contig 19293 bp, 18 predicted proteins | sample RifOxyD1_FD_184038 | JGI IMG/M metagenome (GOLD analysis project Ga0208375, IMG submission 184038) | Soil microbial communities from Rifle, Colorado - Rifle Oxygen_injection D1 (SPAdes) | ecosystem: Environmental > Terrestrial > Deep subsurface > Rock core/Sediment | place: Rifle, Colorado... | reverse complement strand
TCTGTAACTGGAATTTTGGTAAACAAATTGTAAACTTCTTTCCAATCGTAATTCAAATCAAAGTCTTTGAATATTTCTTCATTGCTTTTTTTCTGCACAAATTTAACTGCTTTTTTCGGTCCTATATTCGGAACTTTATCATTGAAATCTGTTCCGATTAACATTCCCAACGCAATTAGCTGACGCTGGTTTATTTTATTTTCTTTAAGAAATTTTTTCAAATCTATTAACTCAAGATTAACTTTAGTGGTTCCACCTTTTGGGAGTTTTCTATATCTAGCTAATGTTAAATTTCTAATCAATCTCGGAGATCCAAATAGCAATGCGTCGTAATCTTGGCTCACAGTCGCCCAAACTTTTCCTTTTCTACACATATAGGCGCACTGAGCTTCTCCCTCTGAAGGAGCCTCAACAACTGGTATTCCGAGTGCTCCCAATAGCTCAATAGATTTTCTTCTAATTTCTGGGGTTACTCTGACTGAGTATTCGTGCTCAATGCCCCATTCGCCAGTATCATATCTGAATTTTTGGCTCGGAGATTTACCATCAAAAACATAACATAATTTAATTCCAGACGCCATTAAATTAGTACTTCTATAAAACAAGCCCGATAAATAATTGGTTAATCTGCCTTTAGAATCAGACAGTGGCGGCATTGTTGTAAGAAACTGATAAAGTGTCAAATAAGCATCAACAGCTATTTTCTTGCCTTTCAATTTTTCCAGAGATATAGTTTCTGGAGAAACAATCTGACGTAAATTAACACCCATATAAAATTAAAGAAAAATGAAATATAAAATGATTCCGAGTTAACTCGAAGTTTATCTTCGACTCCTTCGTTTTGTAGTCTTGCGCCTTGTTGTTTTTCTTGTAGCCTTGCGCTTCGTTGTTCGCTTTGTTGTAGACTTTCTTCGCTTTGCAGCCATTGAACTTACCTCCTTCAATATTTAATTGTAAAGTATATTAGTCTAAAGTATATAAGTGTTTTTATTTCTGGGAAACAAAATTATTTTTAGAGATGTAAAATCTTTGCCTGCGTTTCGTATCTCTTGAAACGCCAATACGATGTGCTTTTTTAATACTGAATTTATCGTTAGCATCTAAAATATAAATTTCGGATTGCTGCGTTGCATCTTTTTCCTGTAATATCTTAGAAATACCAAATGCTTTTGTTAATTTTCCCGGACCAGAACATAATTGTTTTAGATTTTTTATTTTTTGATTAGAAGATGTTCTAAGTTCGAACATTTTAGCTATCCCTTGAACTGGTTCTAAAGCGCGAATCAAGACTGCTGATGCCTGACCCTCTTTACCTGTAATTAAATTTAGCATCCAATTGTTATGCACCACATAAACAAAAATAGTACCTGGTTTATTCCACATATATTTACTAATCTTGGTCTTCTTTCCTTTGTAAGCTCTGCTTGCAGGATCTCTTGTTCCGTGATATGATTCGGTTTCAACAATTTTTCCAATCAATAAATAGTTACCAAGCGACCTTACTAGAAATTTTCCGAGCAAATCATTAGCAACTACTTCTGCGTGCCTTTCATAAAATTTTCTTGGCAAAATTTGGTTGGTGTTAAGGTTCTGTTTTAGATCTTCTAACTCTCCTTTGGAATTATAACTTACCATTTTATTTGCCTAATGAGTCTATCAGCTTCTTCCTAAAAGCGTCTAAATTTTTTACTGGTATAATTCCACCCGCTGCTTGAGGATGACCGCCACCAGTTCCGCCAAATAATTCGGATAACTGCATTGCTAACTTATTGCAGTCTATTGTTGCTGTTTGATTCCTATAACTTACCTTTACATAATCACCATCAACTCTCAAAATAACAACTGTTTTTTTCTTTTCTTGCATAGATATAATCGTAGAAATAGGAGAAACTATTTCATATTTAGGATGTATTTCATATATAACCAAGTTGTTGTAAACCTCTGCTTTGCTTTTCCAATCTGTAGTGTAACTTGATATTTCAGCTTCTCTTTGCTTTTTGTATTTACCTAACAAAGCTGCTTTTCCCGTGCAGTCAATAAGGTCTTTCGGGCTTTCAGCTCCGATAGCGACTTCAAGTGCCAATCTTTCGCCGCCAGCTCTATCTTTTCCAGCGGAGAATAAACTAGCTATTTCTCCTAATTGGCTAGAAAAATCATATTTCTTTTTGCTTTGTTTAAGCTCAGGATATTTTAAATATATTCCCTCTAAAAATTTCTTCCAAGCTGAGCCACCAACATCGTTTATTATACCAACGCCAGCAATCCAATCAAAATCAGAAATATCCGCAACCAGGGAGCATATATCGTAAGTTAATTTCGCCCCGCAGTATCGTGAACTTTCTATTTTCTTCTGGAAAATATCGGGATGTACGTGGAGAATTCCATGCTTATTCATATCTTGATTTATTTTATGGTGATCAAATATAGCGATTTTTGCATTCTCACTCCATTGCGATAATTCTTTTACATTTTGGTCAGCAGCGAGGTCAACAAAAATAATATATTCGTAATAACTAGGAATTCTTACAATATCTAAGCGCCCCGGATTTGCGTAAATTATTTTTGCGGGTCGTTCGTTAAAATGTCTTTCAAATGTTTTAATCAAAACTGCTGCGGCGCTTATACCATCACCACAGCCTCGGTGATAAACTACTGCTGTTTTCTTGGGTTTGCAATTCTTGATGAAATCTGCGCCTTCGTTTAACATAGTAATAGTAGTCATAGAACAAAACTAAACCCCTTACTAAAAAGCTTTTCTCGCCACAGTAAGAGGATTAAAATGAACCTGATAACCTTATAAACCGATAAATTACATTTATTGCTAAGAGACAGCAGTTCTCGAAGTTAGTGCCTCTCTTTTGAGAGGGCCGCGCAGTCGGGTGTAAACCTAATATGTGCACTCGATAATTGTTTTCTTGGTTAATAAAAATGAAATTTCAAGATTTGGGTTTAGACCCACAATTAGTAAAAGCGGTAGAAGAAATCGGCTATGAAGAGCCTACAGACATACAAGCAACAACTATACCTTTAATTAGAGCGGGCCGAGATGTTTTCGGACAGTCCAGTACTGGATCCGGCAAGACTGCCGCATTTGGACTTCCAATTTTAGAGCGAATTCAACATAAAGGACGTATTCAAGTACTAGTATTAGTACCAACTCGCGAGTTATGCGAACAAGTAGCACAAGAGTTTGTGAAATTTTCCAAATACAAATCTGTCAAGATACTTGCAGTTTATGGTGGTGTTGGAATAGGACAGCAGATTAAGAATCTAAAAGATACAGATGTTGTTATAGGTACACCTGGAAGAATCTTAGATCACATAAACAGAAGGACTTTAGACCTACAAAATATAAAATTCTTAGTCTTAGACGAAGCCGACAAAATGTTTGATATGGGTTTTGTTAGAGATATTAGAAAGATAATACAATACGTACCAAAAGCTAGACAAACTTTGTTGTTTAGCGCAACAATTTCTTCAGACATTATTCATTTAGCTAAAAATTATATGGTAAATCCAGAAAAAGTAAAAGCTGAAGAGTATGTACAAACTGGAAAATTAAAACAAATATACCACAACGTAACAGTTGGCGATAAATTCTCACTTTTAGTACATCTATTAGCGCAAGAAAAACCAACCGTAGCAGTAGTTTTCTGTGCAACTAGAAAGCGTGTTAATTCAGTAGAGAAAAATTTGAAAAAATATACAAGCGTACTCGCTATACACGGAGGCTTAACACAATCTAAAAGAAATAGTATTATGGATCTCGTAAAAAGTGGCGAAGTAAATGTTCTTGTAGCAACTGATGTTGCTGCACGAGGTATTGATATCAAAACTGTCACGCACGTTTTCAACTACGATGTTCCAAAAACATCAAAAGATTACGTGCATAGAATTGGAAGAACTGCAAGAGCGGGCGAGACTGGCAAAGCCATAACACTATTATGTCCAGAAGATCACGAGAATTTTAGACACGTATTAGCGGATAGCGACATTGATGTCGCTGAACAACAGGATTTTCAAAGATTACAATTTGAAGTTATACGTACAGATAGACAGAGATTTAATCATAGAAGGTTTTCTAATAACAGAGGCTCAGCAAGACATAGTAATAATAGACGCTGGCGCTAAATATTTCTAAAGAAAAATGAGTGCTCCCGGCGAGATTGGTCGGAATTACAAAGTAATTCCTACGCCCCAAATTTCTATGAATTAACTGGGTTGGTCAGAATTACTTAGAAGTTACAGTGTAATTCCTACGCTCTCGCCTTTCGCTTTGTAAATGAAATAGTGCTCCCGGCGAGATTTGAACTCGCGTCGAAAGCTTGAAAGGCTTTCATCCTTGACCGGGCTAGACGACAGGAGCACATGGGCCCAGCAAGATTTGAACTTGCGACCTATCGCTGTCCTAGTTTCTTGTCTAACGACAAGCGTCATATAAGACGATCGCTCCACCGGACTAAGCTATGGGCCCTATCCAAAGAAAAGCTTTTGCTTTTCTAGTATTGAAAACTTGTGTGTTTTCAATATTAAGGTTTAGCATCGCTAAACCTAAGCGCCCGAGAAAGGATTTGAACCTTTGACCTATCGATTACTCTCGCTGCATCTTAAGCAGACTTAGCGTTAACAGTCGATCGCTCCACCGGGCTAAGCTACTCGGGCATATAATAAAGTCAAGAAATCCGTTTAAAAATGTTATACTATACCAGCCAATCCTTGTTTTTGATTTTTTCAGGGACATATTTCTCAGTTATGAATTTAAAATCCTTAGCGCTCAAAGCTTCAAGTTCAAGCTTTACGCCTTTTTCTACCATATGTTTAAGCTCGTCTTGCCATTGTTTTTTCTTGAACCAAGGATAAGCTAATACTTCTGAAATTCTTTTTCTATCTATATCTTTAAGTTTCAATGTAACATTCTTAGGTAGTTTGTATTTCTCTTGGTCAAATGAGCTTAATCCGACAAATCTCGCTTCTGGAATTGCCATTCTTTCAGATTCAAATGCTAAATTAATAGAACCTTGTTTGATGACAGAATAAATATACAATCCATATACATCGTTGTCTACTAAAACATAAACTGGGAGTTTTAATTCGTCGTGCATTCGTCTTACTAATCTTCTAACTCCGCGAGGAGGCTGACCTCCGCCGTGCATAATTACACAATTATTTTTCTTCCAGAATTTATCTTCATTAAATCTGCTCCAAATCGTATCTTTCTCTATAAACAAAATATAATCTGCTTCGCATTCCTTGAATTTTATAATATCTTTTTCCACAATAGATGGAATAGACCAGCCGCCAGAACCCATCTTACGTAAATCAATTGTATCACCGGCATCAATTATAGTTAAATTACCAACCATAGAACCTTTTTGTCCGGCTCTTACGTGCAATTCTTCTCTAAGTGAGCCAAGTGTAATTTCCAAATCCTCAATTATCGGATCAGATTCTGATTGATCTTCCCACGTTTCTTCTGATGTATCTCCGATTGTATGTTTAGTATTATAATAAATAGATCTAATTGGCGCGGTGATATTCTCCTTAACTAATTCTTTTATTACTCTGGCAACCAAAAAGGTCTGCATAAACTTTTTGGCCTGACCGACGTTGAAGAAATTTCTTGTCTGTGTTTTGTCTCCAAGCTTAACCATTTTCTGAGTTTCATCGAAGTAAACATTACTCAAACCTCTAAGCGGGAAAGTTACATCTGGATTGTTTCCAGATTCAATCGAGCTAACTGTATCTTTTGCTAAATCATCAATTTTTTCTGCTACACTTTTATCAGAGTTTTTCTTATTCATAGTCATCTCCATCTTCATCCTTATCTTTCTTGAAGGCTCCTACTTTTCTCTTCTCTATTTTTGCTAACTGCGCTTCTTCCTCTTCCGGTTTAAGCTGTCCAGACTTGTACATCTCTTCTGCAATTTGCAAAAGCTTGGTTAGTAATGTCTTTTCGTCTTGGTTAGTTATTTTTGACAATTCTCTTGCTAATTCAATTGAATAATTCTTGAACATTTCTCTTTTCTTTGCAGCCATTTGGCTTCTGTTTCTTTTTCCAATAAATACGCCAAGCAATCTACCGCATTCTTGCAGTGCTAATTTTGTTTCCTTTACAATTTCTGGAATACTTGCTACAGCATCTTTACTTTCGGATGTAAACGGCGCCCAAACGCTTGCGACGTGAACGATTACTATCAACGGCCCTGTCGGCATATTATTTCCGGATTGTGAAATTCCATAATTTTTCCACGATGTTGTTGTAGTGGCTTTTGTCAAAGCGCAGGCTCCCTGTTGATATAATAATGGAACTCTGTTTGCGAATCTGAATAAACTTATTGGACCTTCTATGTCTAATTCTCCGCCGTATCCTAATGCAACTTCAACTACGAATGCATTTCCTTTGTAAACGCTGGGAGTTCTAGTTACAGAGCACGCAAAATCCAGCTTATATTCAGACTCAAGAGATTTTTTTAAAATATCTGCCCCGATTGGCGAAAGTCCATTCGTAGAAGGCGATTGAATTTTTGCGCTGTGCATCGCCTTAATTAATTTGTCTGCCTGCTCTATTGTTATAAATTTAGGTCCAATTTTTGGATCAAGTCCTGCAACTTTTAGAATTTCTGTTGCAGTTGTGCCACCTACTTTATCAAATTCGGTTGTCAAAAATGAACTTAATGTCCTGGCACTTGTTACTTTTAGTAATCTCTCAAGTGTTCCAAGTTCCATACCATACGGATGTGGTTTCATCTTTTCGGATTTCTTTGGTAAATCATCGGTAACGCGTTTGAAAATTTCTTTATTCCCTTTTGGATCTACGAATTTTATAGATGCGTGAGGATTTACAATTGCTGTTTCTTTCAAATACTCGCTAACAGATGCTTTCTTTTCAACATATTTAGCTTCCAACTCAACTTCAACTCTTGTTCCGTGCTCATTCTTCCAATCTATTGTTGTCTGGCTCAAAATTATTGGTTCATTTTTCATTACATCTATTTTTACTTCGACAACTGTTGCCTGTTTTGCTGATTTTGTTTTTGTAATAATTCGAGCTGGCTTACCTGTTGTATTTTGAGCGTACAAAACTACAGCAGATATACCAATACCTTGCTGTCCCCTTCCTTGCTTTCCGCCAAAAGTTTGGAATTTTGAACCGAATAATAATTTAGCAAAAACTTCACCTACTTTGTTTGGTATTATTCCAGGACCATTATCTTCAACAATCATCTTATACCTGCTCGCATCAACTTGCTGAATTTGTACTGAAATATCTGGAAGAATATCCGCTTCTTCGCAGGCATCTAAGCTGTTATCAACCGCTTCTTTTACAGATGTTAACAAAGCTCTTGTAAGATTATCAAAACCTAAAAGATGCTTATTTTTCTCAAAGAACTGAGCTACTGAAATAGCTCGCATTTCTTCGCCTAATCTTTTTGATACATCGTCACTGTTCGCCATCTTCTACCTTTTCGCCTGTTTTTCGCTCTAAAAAGCGGTACACACTAGCGTGTTTTGAGCCAGTTAAAAACATTTCTACAGCTTGACGCGCTGTTTGAATACAGTCTGTTGGAGCAATTATTGCTATGGTTTTTCCGTAAACACAAATATTAGCACCAGTTATTCTCTCCAAAACTCGTTTAGTTTTACCTTCGTTGCCTATTACCAAGCCCTTAATTTCTATCCTTCTTGACCTAGTTTTGGCTCCAAAATCAGCCACGCTCAAAATATCTAAACCATAATCTTCTTTGAACAATTTCATTGCAACTGAAGGATTGAAACCTCTACCGATTGCTTCAATAACGTCTTTCGCCACAGAAAGTTCAAGAGCATCTTGAGCTTTTATTGTAACTTCACCTTCCGCTTGCACCAGTAATTTAACATTTCCGGCCTGTTCGATTTTTTTCTTTGAAGCGCCACCCTTGCCCACTAAAATCGGCACGCGAATTTTTGGTATTAGTATGTGGTCTTCGAATATATCGAAACTCTGCGGAGTTTCAGAATCGGAAAAATCTATATTTTTCTTTGGCATCAGAATTCCTGCTGCTCAAGCTGTTTTAAATAACCGTTTCGTCTTAGCCAATCGGCTTGATTATTTTGATACTTGTAAAGTATATCCGCTTTTTTGTCTCCTTCGTATTCCCAAGGTTTTATTATAACAATATTATCGGGCCTTACCCATAATTTTCTTTTCAAATGTCCGGGCACTCGGCAGACTCTCGTCTTTCCGTCAATGCAAATAACTCTTGATTTTCCAAAACCTAATCTTATTTCAACTATACCAAGCATTTCATCTTTCTTTGGCAGTTTGACTCTTGTTACTGGTCCGCTTTCTTCAGATTCATATCCTTCTGAATTATTTTCTTCAACCATAAACCATAATTATATCTGTGCTTTATAAAGTCTTACATATAAAAAGCGGTATGCATCGCTCTATTTAGAATTTTTATATCGCATATGTAATTTATTTACATTTTTATCACAAACATAATCGTGATGTCTAAATCCGCCGCCAAAACTTTTTGGTATATGCATCAATTCGTGTATCAGAGTCTTATCTTTCTCGTCCTCTGGTAGTTTATCAAATTTCTCCGACAAAACTTCAATAATATAATGAGCCTTCGTGTTCAAAGTTTTTTGCCAAATCGTTGAGAGTGCATGACATCTCGCTATCGTATTATCGCTAGTTGAACCAATGCTTCTGAAACAAGCAACTCTGTTTAAATCAATATGTTCAAAATCAAGTTTACTGCAAATATTTAAAATTCTTCTTTTAATTTCTGGTGCATATTCATACTTAATCATCTTGTCTCAGCGAAATATTAATTCTGGTTTTTGGTCTGTTCTTGCTTTGATCCCAGCTATATTGCCTATGACTTACAGTCATTGACGAAAACTTAAAATGCTTTCTTAAATCAGTTGCTAAATGGCGCGCGGAATCTTTTGACAGCATATAGAAATCAACACCTTCTCTTTGGTCTTCAATTTTTATTATGAACTCTCTATATTTTTCTGCGAAGTCCAGAATTTTCTTTTCATTTTTCTTATCTCTTACCTGCACAATTGCTCTGTGATCTTGTGAAAGTACATTTCCGCAGTCTTGACATCTTGAATCTTTTACATAGATATCTGACTGCATAGTTTGTTCAAATCTCTTGTCATCTATTTCAAAAACTAAATCAACTTTGCCTTTGCGTCCCATCTTTTTAATCTCGAGTTTTTTGATAACTGAACTTGGCGGTAATCTCGCACCTTTTTCAAGGGCTAAAGTCAGGTAATATTCTGGAGACTCGTCAGTCTTTACCCAAATTCCTCTCCAATTTACGGCTCCGCAGTCTCTGCAGATTCTTACCACTACTTTCTGAGGCAGCTTAGGCTCAACTTTCTCAAACTTGCAGTTAGCGCACAAGCCCTCAGAAACATTAGCATCTGAACCGCACCGCGGACAGAATCTTGATTTCAATCCCATAACATAACGTAAGAATGTGCCAATAAAAGCTTAAGCTAAGTTTGTAAGTAGTCTATATGCGCATAATAGCATTACTTTAAACGTAATCTCTAATCTCTAATTTGACTAAAGCTTAAGCGTAGTTACGCGTTCGTTATTTTTTTCGTCTGTCTCAACTATAAAATTATCTGGGTCTATTGTTACTTTTATTGTATAACTGCCACTGGTTAAAAGCAGACTTTGCAACTCAAGCTGCTTGGTATCGCCAATACCTAAGTATAGGGCCTTGTATTCTTTTGATGTTACAGAAATTGGAACTACTCTATTTGGCTCATTTCGCCAAACTTCTATCTTTACGTTAATACCTGCTGATTTGCTGATACCTTGATTCTTTATTGTAACCATAGGTGTAAATCTATAATTTGCTTTTGGTGTAGTTGAATAGCTCAGAGACTCTATTGTAAAGTCTGGCAGATTTGTAACTTGCAAAGTTGCTGTTGATCTCTCTCCCTGCTCTATCAAATAACCATTATTGTTTTTGTCAATGCACGCTGTTAATTTGTAATCTTTTGCGGCGCCCTTGTAAAATATTGCTGAATTATCGCACCCCGGCGATGTGCAAACATAAGTTGCTACTACTTGTCCATTGCATAAATCGCTTCCCTCTCGTATCAAAACTCTCTGACCTAAGCAATTATTTAATCCTTTTACATTCGCTGTAATTGGTTCATTAAGTTGAGCTATCCTCGGGGATAATTCCAGAACTGCATTGCCGTTACATCCTGCGGCTACAAATCCCGTTCCTGAAAAGCTTGAAAATAATGCTAGTCCAGCTATAGCTAATATGATAATTAATGCAAAACTATTAACTTTGGCCATACTAAAACTAAAACTAGCCCGTATATAAAAATAGCGTTTATTCTAAATCCATAGACTCCAACTTTTTAATCCTGGATGCCATTGGCGGGTGCGTTTGAAACAAACTTATTAGGAAATTTGGCTTTAGTGGATTTGAGATAAATAGGTGTGCTGTTGATTCAGTTGCAAATGGTATGAAGTTCTTTTTGGAATGCGCTTCAAGTTTTCTAAGTGCGCTGGCAAGAGCTTTTCCATCGCCGAGCAGTTTTGCGCCCGAGGCGTCTGCCTGATACTCTCTGCTTCTTGAAATTGCAAGTTGAATCATCATAGCAATGAATGGTGCGAGAATAGCCATAATTAACAAATGCAAACCATTTCCGTTGTCATCCCTTGAGCCTCCAAACATTGCTGCGAATCTCGCGGTATAAGCAACCATAGATATGGCGCCCGCAACTGTTGCAACAATAGACATAATCAATATATCTCTATTAGTAACGTGTGAAATTTCGTGAGCTAAAACGCCTTTCAATTCCTCTTTAGTCATTAATTTTAGAATACCTTCTGTGCACGCAACTGCTGCGTGTTCGGGACTTCTGCCAGTTGCAAACGCATTTGCAGACTCAGTTGGAATGATATAAATTTTAGGCTTTGGTATATTGGCTTTCTTAGCCAAATCTGCAATAATATCGTGGAGGAATTTGTAGTGTAACTCATCTGCGGGCTTAGCTTTGTAGATTCTAAGAACAATTTTGTCGGAAAAGAAATAAGCAACCATATTCATGGCCGCAGCCAAGCCTAAGCCCATTATTATTCCGTAAAAACCTCCGAAGAAGCCACCTATACTCATCAATAGCCCTGTTAGAATTCCCAGAAACACTATAGTTTTGAGCTGATTTAACATAAGTGTAAATCGATTCGTAGAGGCTTAAAAGGTTAGCGCCAGCGGCAGGAATTTCAGCGAGAAACCCAGCGAAATCGTGGATTTCAGCGCGTTTGAACCTGCAATCCCTTTCGGGAACAGTTATCTCAATAGCATATTATGCTATGGCTTCTTTAGCTGCCCAGGAGCGTTTCTTTCCGCAACCAAGCCGAATGGTTCGGCTGGGCCCAGCGAAACAAGTTTCGCTCGGGAGAAAGAAAAGCTGCCGTTCGAGACTGTCGCAATCTCCCGCAAAGGAAACTAGCAAAAAGCGTAGTCTTTTGCTTTGTACCGGGTTATGCGACGCTGGCACACAAAGAAAGTGTTTTATTATACCTTTTAAACTTAAACAGCGGTATGGCCTACGAGATAATTGCTGGAAGAAGCCAAAAAGATAAGGATAGATACGGATTAAAAGGTGCTATTTTTATCGGCAAGAATTACGTTAAATTCGGAAAAGATGTCTCGTTAGCAAATCAAGTTTATTTGGATGCAGCAAGTCCGCACATTATTTTAGTTGCCGGTAAAAGAGGTTCCGGAAAAAGTTATACTTTATCCGTAATTGCAGAAGGGTTACTTGACTTACCGAAAGATGTTAGCAATAATATTTCTACATTAATCTTTGACACACTTGGTATTTTCTGGACTATGAAATATCCAAACTACAGAGATGATTTGCTGTTAAAAGAATGGGGTTTAGCTCCCAAAAATTACTCACCAATAATTTATGTTCCATTTGGTCTGTTCAAGAAATACCAAGAGAAAGGTATTCCAGTAGATATACCTTTTGCACTAAAACCAAACGAGGTAAGTGCGGAAAGCTGGGCAGAAATTTTCAATCTAGAATTGGTGTCCGGCGAAGGTACATTACTTGAAAGAGTAGTTGACGCTGCGAACACAACGTTAGGCGATTATGAAATTGATGATTTAATAGAGCTTGCAGTAAGTGATCACAGGTCAAATGATACTGAAAGAAATGTAATTGAAAATAGACTTCTCGCCGCAAAGAAGTGGGGAATCTTTGGTAAAAATGGAACAAATATTTCGCAGTTATTCAAAGGCGGAACTAACACTATCATAGATCTATCCGCATATTCTGAACAGGAGGGTGGACACAGAATAAAAGCGCTGGTGATTGGTTTGCTTTCCAAAAAAATATTGCAGCACCGAATGCTTGCAAGGAAATCCGAAGAAATAAATCTAATCTCAAGTGGCGGATTTTTACTCGGCAAAGAAACTGCTACAACTGGAGAAGAAGCGCCAATGATTTGGATTATGATAGATGAAGCGCACGAATTCTTACCACAAGAAAACCAGCCAAAAACTCTTGCAACAGACCCATTGATGCAATTGCTTAGAGAAGGAAGACAGCCAGGTATATCTGTTGTAATGGCTACCCAACAGCCCGGAAAAATTCATACAGATGTTATGACTCAATCAGATATAGTAATCTCTCATAGAGTAACTGCAAGAATTGATATAGAGTCTCTTAATTTAATAGCCTCAACCTATCTGCCAAAGGCTATACAAGTTTACATTGATTCTCTTCCCGCAACAAAAGGTTCAGCCATATTGTTAGACGATAAGCAGGAGCGCATCTATCCAATACAAGTTAGACCTAAATTAAGCTGGCACGGTGGTGGAGACCCAACAGCAGTAAAAGACGAATTAAAGGTATTAAAGCTAAATCGCTATTAATCTACTCCGTTAAACAAATTTTTATATGTTCTATTAGAGGGCTAAACAAGTGCTTGTATGAAAAGTATACCAATCTCAGAAATAATAGAAAGGCTCCATCAAGAAACTGGATTATCGCCAGAAATGATTCAAGATCAAATTAAAGCTAAAGTCCACACTCTTGATGGTTTAGTGTCTGAAGAAGGCGCAGCATATATTATCGCATCTGAATTAGGCGTACAATTATTAAAACCGCAGTCTAAAACGCGGAAAATTGGCGAATTAGAAAATGGCGATTTAGGTATAGATGCCGCTGGAAAAGTAACGCGTATCTATTCTGTTAGAACATTTCCAAGAAAAGATGGCTCAGTCGGCGAAGTCGCATCAATTGTAATAAGCGACCAAACTGGAACCGCGCGAGTTGTTTTCTGGGATAAAAAAACTCAGTCAATTAAAGATGGTAAAATAACCGAGGGAGATATAATTAGGATAAAAGATGCTAATGTCCGGCAAAATAATTTTGGTGGAAAAGAAATTCATCTAAATGCGAGAAGTTTCATTGCTGTAAATCCAAAAGGTTTAGACATAAAAGCGAGTGGTAGAATAACCAACAAAAAAATAATTTCGCAAATAATTCCTGGCGAAAATGTTTCAGTAGTAGGTACGATTGTAAAAGCATATCCGCCAAGATTTTACTACGCCTGCAAAACGTGTAACAAAAAAGTTGCATTAACACCCGATGGCGCATTTTGCAAAGAGCATAATAAAACAGAGGTTGAACAAAATATGTTAGTAAGTATTGTTTTGGACGACGGAACCGAAACCATAAGATGTGTTGCTTTTAGAAATACTGCTGAAAATGTGTGTGGCTTCACCGCAAAAGAAGGATATGAAATACTAACCAAAGACGGCGAAAATATTTTGTCTGCAAGATTAGATGAATTTCTCCTCGGCAGGCAAGTGGAGTGCATCGGCGGTGCTAAAGAAAATAAAAACGTAGCTCAAACAGAGATAATGCTCAACAGCGTAGATTTAAATCCGAATCCAAAAAATATTGCTTCAAAATTATTGGTAGAAAAAAATGGTTAAAACTGAAAAAGATGTAAAAACAGAAATAAAAACAATTGCAGACTTGCCGGGCATAGGCGCTACTACTTTACAAAAACTCGGAGATGCTGGTTTCAATGACATTATGTCAATCGCAACTACTAGTCCTTCTATTTTAGTTGATACAACAGGAATGCTAAAGGCTACTGCAACAAAAGCTATCGCTGTTGCACGTTCTGCAGTTGAGCTTGGATTCCAAACAGGTGATGAAGTATTAGAAAAGAGAACCGCAACTGGAAAGATAAAAACTGGCAGCACTGAATTAGATAGACTACTTGGAGGTGGAATTGAAACTGGAGGCTTAAGTGAATTCTTCGGTGAATTTGGCTCATCAAAATCGCAGATTGGTTTTCAATTATGTGTAAATGTACAGCTTCCAATTGAGCAGGGCGGATTAGATGGTGATGTTGTTTTCATAGATACCGAAGGTACATTCAGACCAGAAAGAATAAAACAAATGGCTGATGCAAAAGGACTTAATTCAGACGCAATACTAAAAAGAATTCACGTCGCACGGGCATTTAGCTCAGATCATCAAATGCTTTTGGCGGAAAAGATTGATGATTTAATAAAAAAAGATAACAAGAAAATCAAACTATTAGTTGTAGATTCTCTTACATCTTTATTTAGATCAGAATATGCTGGCAGAGGAACTTTGGCAGATAGGCAACAAAAAATAAACAAGCATTTGAGAACACTACAACGAACTGCTGATAAATACAATCTTGCGGTTTATATGACAAATCAAGTTATGGCTAATCCCGCTATCTTTTTTGGCAACCCAACAACTGCAATTGGTGGACATATCATAGGTCACGCCTCTACTTACAGAGTTTATTTAAGAAAATCAAAGGGGGGGAAAAGAATTGCCAGAATGATAGATTCTCCTCACTTGCCCGAAGGCGAAGCTGTGTTTGAAGTCAGCAATGAAGGTATAACTGATCTCAAACAATAATAGCTTGGAAAAAATAATGATTGAAGCTCACTATATTTTTGCAGCCGTAGCAGTTATTGGCACAAGCATAGGTGCCTATGTAGATTACAAAAAAACTTGGATTCCTGATTCAGTAAATTATTTTATGATTGCTTTTGGTTTAATCGGAAATATAGTGGTCTCAATTATCACTTCAAGTTTTACACCAATACTTTATTCCTTATTTGGCTTCCTGTCATTCTTAGCCATAGGTTTAACGCTATATTATTTGGGCGGAACGGGTGGCGGCGATGCGAAAATGTTTATGGGTTTTGGAGCTCTACTTGCAACATTTCCCGCTGTATCGTTGTGGCCATTTTTGATGACGATATTAGCAAACACAATATTAATTAGCGGACTTTTCGGTGCGATAGTTTTACTTGCAAGACTTACTACAAAAAAACCACTGTTTACAAAAGAAATATCACCAAGTAATCTTATGGAAGGTGATTGGATAAAAGGTAATATTTCTGTTGGCGAATTACACTACACGCCAAAACGAACAGGTATAGATAAAGAAACTATTGAAAAACTAAAACAACTTGAGCGCGATGGTAAGTTAAAGTCTATAACGATAAAAACTGGAATCCCAATGGCGCCGGCGATCTTTGTAGCTTTGCTAATCAGTTTATTTGCCGGCGACTTAATGTTTATGGTCGTCTCTTCTTTACTTTGATTAGTTTTTGTTTCTTAGCTGGTTTTGGGGTATCTGGTGGAGAAAAAGTTTTGCTTTCTGTATGTTTTACTTGTTGGGAGACCGGCTCACCGCCAATTACTTTTTGTGCTGTTGTAATAATTCTCTGCTGTATATTTTCAAGCTGTTTTTCGGTTACTTTTTTTGCAGTCCAATCTACTTTTATTCCGTCATTTTCAAATCTCGGAATTATATGAAAATGAATGTGAGGTACTGCCTGACCAGCTACAACACCATTATTTTGAATAATATTACTTCCTTGTGCATTTGTAGCTTCAAAAACTGCGGCCGACAAAATCTTAAGTAATTTCATATATGCATTTAGTAATGCATCAGGAAGTTGGGGAAGTACTTCGTAATGCTCCTTTGGTATAACTAAAATATGTCCCGGATTGGCTGGATTGATATCAAGAAAAGCGGTGAAATTAGCATCATCATAAACTATCTTCGCTGGTACATTATGCTTAGCTATAGCACAAAAAATACATTTCTGTACGCCGCTTTGCTGCGCATTCTGTCTCAAAGAATCTAATTCATCTCTCGTAAAAAGCGTTTTTATCGCTTTAGCCTGCTCTTCCTTTGGCAACTCAGATAACTTTTGCAACTTCTGTTCAAGCTTAGTTCTATCTACCATAACTTAGTAAACTATTTTAATCACGTATAATAATAAACCTTATGTACGAAGATCTTGCCGAATTCGCGGTTAAATTTGCTAGTAAAAATGGCGCCAGCTATGTTGAAGCGAGATTAGAAGAAACTAATTCCAACGCTTTTGTTTTAAAAAATGGTGGTCTTGAAATATCTGGATTTGAGGACTCATTTGGTATCGGAGTAAGATTAATAAATAAAAATACACTTGGATTCGCTTCCACAAATATAGCTACAAAAGACGCGTTACAAGATGTTATTAAGAAAGCTCTTGATGTAACTTCTGCATCTGCTAAATACAGCGACAATATAAAATTATCATCCGAAAAACCATCTAAAAAATCTTACAAAGTTTATGAAAAGAAAAACATAAATGATGTAAGTCCGAAAATAAAAATTGACTTGCTAAAAAATGTTGATGCTACTCTTAATAAAACCGGAATAAAAATTCCGACAGGCTATTATTCTCTAAACGATGAGACTGTTAAGAAGTTTTATGTAAATTCAGAAGGCTCAAAAATACAATCACAAATAGCGCGGCCTAATTTCTTCTATATGTTTGTTGTAAAAGACGGAACCAAAACTTCGCAGAGAATGTGGCAGTACGGCGCAACTGGCGGCTGGGAAAATGTAGAAAAATGGGATTTACCTGTTAGAATATCTAAAGAAGCTAAGGATTTGTACTACGCTTTAGCAAATGGACAAAGTTGTCCAAAAGGCGAAGTAGACATTGTTGCATCTCCGCAAATAACAGGAATAATTTCTCACGAAAGCTGTGGCCATCCATTTGAAGCCGACAGAATTTTAGGTAGAGAAGCAGCGCAGGCAGGCGAATCTTTCATAACAAAAGATATGCTTGGAACGCAAATAGGAAACAAAGCTGTAACTCTTGTTGAGAATCCAACACTGAAAAATACTTATGGTTTTTATTTGTATGATGACGAAGGTGTAAAAGCCCGGGAAAGATTTCTTGTAAAAAAAGGTGTAATAAATGATTTCTTGCATAACAGGGAAACGGCTTATGAATTCAATGTAAAAAGTAACGGAGCTGCACGCTCAAGCGAATTTGACAAAGAAGCAATCGTAAGAATGTCAAATACGTTCATAGACAAAGGCGAATATTCAGTTAACGAGCTTATCAAAGATGTCAAATTAGGAATTTACTTGAAGAGTTTTATGGAATGGAATATTGATGACAAGCGTTACAACAACAGATACGTCGGCAATGAAGCTTATCTAATAGAAAATGGAAAGATAAAACACCCTGTTAAGAATCCAGCAATTGAAATTACTACTCCAGCTTTGTATATGTCAATAGATGCCTGTGGAAAAGATATTGAGTGGCATTCTGCAACCTGCGGAAAAGGTGAACCTATGCAAGGTATGCCCGTAACACACGGCGGTCCTACTATTAGAATTAGAAAAGTGAGGTTAAGCGTATGAGTCTTTTAGATTTATCACGATATGCGCTAAAGCAACTAAAACTCAAAGGGGCAGATGACGTTGTAATAAACGCTTCATCTTCAGTTGGCTCACAAGTAAAATTTGTTAACAACAAAATTGCGAAGATGGAAGTATCAAATATGTCTGGTATGTCTTTCTTTGTCGTCAAAGATAAAAAAATTCTTTCGACATCTGTCAAAGATGTTATTGCTGGAACTGTAGATGACGTAATAGAACATTCACAGATAAATGCGAGCAAAGAGAAAATAGACAAAGTAATTGCAAAAACTATGAGGTTCATAAAAATTATTGAGCCTAAAAAAGATTACTACGGAATCGCTCAAGGTCCGTTCAAATACAAAACTATTCCAGATATATATGACAAAAATATTGCAAATTTATCTGGCGGAGACAAAATAGATTTAGTTTTGAAAGGTATACAAGCCTCTCAAAAAGAAGGCGCTAAGCGCTGTTCGGGAGTTCTGGAAACTGGCGAATCAAAGGATATTCTTCTGACATCTGGTGGCGTTGAAAATACTGGAAAAAGCTCTGACGTTTATTTCTCTATCAGATCCTTTCTCGACAAAAACGCGTCAGGACATATGACTAATACTGAAAGAACATTGAAAAAATTAGACGTATCTGCTACTGGAAAATTCTCTGGTAGCATTGCGGCAATGGCTAAAAATCCGGTTAAAGGTGAAGCTGGAAAGTATGATGTTATATTTGCACCATTATCGTTTGGAGTTTTGTTGTCAAGTGTTGCAAATTCCTCATCTATGTTTGAGGTTGAAGCTGGTGTATCATTCTTTAGTGATTTGCTAAATAAACAAGTTGCATCGCCAAAGGTAAATTTGTATGATGACGGCACGCTACCTGGTGGATTATTGTCAAGCGAATTTGATGACGAAGGTGTTCCAACACAACGCACACCAATAATACAAAAGGGAATTTTGCAAAACTATATCTATAACACATCTATGGCTAAAAAATACAAGGCAAAAACTACAGGTAATGCTGGTTTAGTTTCTCCTACTTCGTGGAATACAATTTTGCAGGAAGGTAAATCAAGCAAAGAAAAACTTATAGAGCAAATAGATAACGGCCTATATATAACAAACGTATGGTATATGAGATTCCAGAATTATATCACTGGAGATTTCTCTGTGATACCAAGAGATGGTATTTTTTATATTAAAAATGGTAAAATACAGAAGTCTGTTAACAATATACGAGTAAAAGAGAATATGATAAATATATTGAAGAACATTTCTGATTTAGGAAACGATTCCAAGCAAATGTACGGCTGGGAAATTGATGGTTCGGTAATAACACCTCACGTGTTAGTTAGGGATTTAAACATAACAAAACCAACAAAATAATTATACTCTGCCTTTTACGCAGCTAAAACAAGTTTGTTTTGATCTCGCTAAATGTCTGTTACATAGCATTGCAACTAGCACAATAATCTACAGCAACGTCACTACAATAAACACATAGTCCCTTAAGTTTCATAATTTTCTCCATCTAAC
>Ga0208375_1002158_pt1 | contig 19308 bp, 19 predicted proteins | sample RifOxyD1_FD_184038 | JGI IMG/M metagenome (GOLD analysis project Ga0208375, IMG submission 184038) | Soil microbial communities from Rifle, Colorado - Rifle Oxygen_injection D1 (SPAdes) | ecosystem: Environmental > Terrestrial > Deep subsurface > Rock core/Sediment | place: Rifle, Colorado... | reverse complement strand
AAATAATTTGTACTCATAGTTTTTTATTTGCTTCTTTAAAAGCAGGCGGGGCTCTCGCATTGAGAGCCCCGTGTTATTAATATTTTTTTAAGTGATAAATTAGCCGACCTATTATCTTGCTCTCCGTGAGACGATAGGTTTTTTTAAATCCTGTCTTCTCTGGCCGGAGTTCCAAGTGATCTCCTCGTTCGAAATAGTGGGTCATGACCAGCCCATCGGGAGTACCTACGATCGTGATGTCGCCATTCTTCGGTGGCTGATCTGCGTCAAGGATTATAAAGTCGCCGGGAAGGATGCCAGCGTCTGGTAGATCAAGATCAGTGATGCGAATTCCGAATACTCGATGATCGACTGGAAAGTTCTCTTTTGGAAGCATTAGAAACTCGTTTGTCATGCTTAGACGATCGTCGAGGTTGTCGATAGGAATCGCAACAAGTACCGGCAACCTGAAATGTCCATCGACTGAAAAAGATCTCCTCAATTCTTCCAATCCCTGCTCCAGTTTTGTCGTCGCATCATGCACTCGTTTCTCGCCGACATCTTTCATGTTGAACTTGTAGTTGGTGTCCAGACTAACTTTGAGGATCTTGGCCTCGGTCCACCGTTTCTTCAAATCCGCCTCTGCCACGCCATAGGCATTGGCCAAAACAGGTAATTGTTTCGGCGAGGGAACGCGAGTCCCATTCTCTATCTGGCTGATGTAGCTGGACGAAAAACCAAGACGCTCGGCGACCTCTTTCATAGTTAACTGGCTGTCTTCTCTTTTTTGTTTTAGATACGAACCAAATGACATAAATGGCATATTTTTATTAGTTAAGGTTATTAATTGCTTAACTCTATCTTAGTATACAATAGCAAAATTGTAAAGATTAAGCAATAATGCTTTATCCACACCCCATAATATTGACGAAGTAAGCAAAATTGCTTAATATGACTATGAGGTCTAATTATTCAACTATGAAAAAAACACCAACCAACATACGACTGAGGGAACTTAGAATCGAGAAAGGGCTAACGCAATACAAGCTAGCCAGAATTCTTGGCTTTAAGTACAACACAGCGATCAGTCGTTATGAGACCGGTAGAAAACGGCCGAGTTTGGAAACCGCCCAAAGAATTGCCCTAGCGTTGGGGGTGAAAGTCGAGGATATTTTTTTGCCTTAAAAGTTAAGTGAAAACGCTTAACCAAAAGGTGTGTGAGGGTCAATAAAAGTGTGAGGTCACTCTTATGAACCAAATCACATGTCCAAACCAACAAAGGATGAGGAAGCTCTTATTGAGCTTACCAAAAACGCCTTATTTGAGGTGCTCGGCCGAGAACCGAGTAAGCAAGAAGTTTGGCGTGTCCATGCTGGCTTTAAACGCATGGCATTCATGCTGTTAGAGCATTTAGATCACATCAAAAAGTATGACAACGAGAATTCTAATCAAAAGACTAATTCAGAGGATCTGGAAACGGATGACTCGGAAACCATTAACCCGGAGAGAACTCTTGGCGAGGAGGGAGAGCTTGCTGAGTAATTTCACAATCCGAGAATTAGAGAACCCGAATATTCGGCGTGGCTTTTGCAGAGCAATGGACAACATCGACCGGGCTCTGCCGAAATCCAGAGAGTGGTAGATAGCGCCTTACTCTCCCCTCAATGACGCCAGGCGTGAAGGGAGGAATAAGGTGCGATCTGTGGGTCGGTCACACCTTTTTATTCACGGCCATGTCGGACGATAAAATAAAAGTAAGAGATTTAAGAAATGGCGATTGGTTCTGGATCAGCAAAGTACTGCTCGATGAATATGGAAGCAGAATCAAACCGATCGGCATTGCTATTTATAATTGCCTCGCTGAACACGCCAATCAGGAGGGTTTTTGTTTTCCATCTCACAAGCTTATCGCTGACAGAATTGGTTCGAGTGTTTCCAGTGTGCAGAGAGGCATCCGACAGATGATTAAACTTGGATTGATAAATAAGAAACGCCGGAAATTTTCCAATGTGTACTACCTGTTAAAAGTAGATAGGTCAGATAGACCGAACTTAAATAAGACCGGTCAGCCTGACCGGCAGTTCGGTCATACAGACCGGTGGGATCGGTCCAATGGACTTACTAACAAGAATAAAGAAAAAGAATTAAATAATAAGAATTACGGCGAGAATAAAAAAACTGTGGATAACTTAAATGAGATAAGGTCGATGCTGGCACAAAAAATGTCAATCGGAGGGGTAAAGATAAAAATCATAGATGGTAGGAGGCACATGTGGACTGGGCAGAAGTGGGTAGCAGTCGAGGATACTTAGATTGCTTTTAACGGTTCGGGGGGAGGTCGAACCTGAGCTATTAATTGATCGTTTATTAATCATTTATGATCGGGGCCCAAAAAGCCCACAAATAAAAAACAGTATGGACAAAGATGAATCCAATGTCGGCAATTGTCCCCATTGCACAAAAGTAATTTTTCGCGATGCGGTTTTCAATTCCGAAGCTGTGTTTATAACCAGGTGTCCCCACTGTCAGAAACCCGTAAAGGTATGCATAAGAAAAAAGGTCGAGATTGTTTTGCTTCCAATTGATGATCGTAAAGGAAGTAACAATCACGGAACCAAGCTGACTACGATTATCTTTGTCTTGTTCCTTCCAACAGCTATAGATCTTATATCAAGCAGTTTTAACATCCTCGACGGCTTACTCTGACTCAGTGGAGTTATAAAGCAAAAGGAGCCCATTTTGAGCCCCTTTTTTGCCGTTTGTTTGCCCCTGTGGCGAACTTTTCTTCAATAGTGCGAAGGGAATCACATCATTGAGGTTTTATTAATAAATATTCTCAAATATTAGATTTTATGATAAAATTAATCTGCAATCCAGATAGAGACCTAACCCTCGGTGTAATTAACGCCGAGGCATGGTCTAAAGACCAATCGAGCATAAAGAACCCGTCATGGGGTTTGCTTGATTGGCCGTACAGGGAAACTTGTACGTCTGGTGGAAACACCGGAGACCCGTGGCGGGCTTTTTGTTTGGAAAATTTTTTTCTCAACTTTTCCTTTTATTTTTTCAGACAATTTAGCCTGCAATTTTTGGGAACGACAATGCAGGAGGATTCCATTGTAAGAAGTAAAGTTTTTCTCATTGGTTCTCTTGAACATTCTTCGTTTTGTTTTAGTACGCAAAACTCTATGATGAGGAAAACAAACATATCCAAGATAATCAATACCGCCCGTGTACGTTTTAAGAACTATTTTCTTCGGATGCACATCGAGATGCAATTGCACTCGCAAAAATACTTTTATTTTTTCAAGACAGTCTACCAACACTTCTTTGTTTGGATGAATAAGAATGAAATCGTCAGCATAGCGTATATAACCGGCGATTTTAAGTTCGTGCTTAACAAACTGATCCAGTTTGTCCAGGTATACATTGGAAAACAATTGGGAGGTCAAATTACCCAAAGGCAAGCCAGGAGAGAAGCTCTCAACTATTCCTCTAATAAGCGACATCAATCGTTCATCAGGGGTTCGTTTTTGGAGAATATCCAAAAGAATTTCGTGGTCGACGGAGTCGAAAAATTTTCTCACATCCAATTTCAACACCCACAATGTTCGGGTGTGGTTTTGAGACAACCTAAGCCCAATATCCTGCAATCGTTTGACAGCTGCATGTGTGCCTTTTGTTTTTCTCGACGACCACGAGTCAAAAATGAAAAGCTTGTTCCATATTGGTTCAATAATTCTGTGAATAGCATGGTGCATCAATCGGTCACGTACCGAAGCCTTATGAATGTGGCGACGTTTTGGGTCTTGTACATAAAAAGAAAAGTAGCCACCGTGTTTATAATCATTATTTTTCAAATCTTCATGCAATTTAAAAATATGATCTTCAAGATTTATCTCAAATTCAGCAACATCTTTCTTGTTGGCTTTTTCTCTTTTGAATTCAGTCCATGCGTCGAACAAGTTTTCCAAAGAAATGATTTTTTCAAACATAGATATGGATAATAATACCAATATACAACTCGCTCATCAAACACCTTTATTCCAAGCAGTATATAAATTATATGTTTCTTGGCATGTACGATGCGAAACGATTCCTAAAAAAGACAGATTTACCATCGGGCAAAAAACTGAAAGTCTCTTATTGGACACCCTGACTTTAATTGTTACCGCATATCATACCAAGGAGCCTCTTCGCGAAAAGGAGATTTTGTCCGAGGCCAATACCTCCCTAGAATGTGCCAAGATTACAATCAGACTGGCAAAGGATGTGAAAGCTCTTGAACAACGCTGGTATGTAGAATATGAAAGTCGTCTACAGGAAATCGGCAAGCAACTTGGGGGCTGGATGAGACAAACTCAAAGCTCGCCCATTAAGTAGGCGAGCTTTGCAACACTTCGGGAAAGGGAAACGCCGAGATTGCCATTCCGATCGTCGGGATTCCACCTGTTGCCGTTCACGCCCTTGGCGCCGAAATTGCCGAGACTCACGACATTGCCATCGGGGTTCAGAGACGTTTCCTTTTACGCTCTTCCATCTGTGTCAACAGCCCTTCATGCTAATGGGACATGACAAGCTTGTATAAATATGTGTGCACTCCTTATAATCAATTTACCTGCACCAGAAAAGCGTAAGCAGTGTATTTAATTGGCGAACATGATCCGTAAACCATGCTTCATTAGCCATGTCTATTATATCACATCCGATTATTTTCCAAAAATTTTTCGCTTCGCGAAAATCGACTCCCTGAAGGGAGTCGATTTAAAACATCAAAGGATCAAATAACAAAAACCAAAGTTACAATCTGCGGGAAAGGGAAACGCCGAGATAGCCACCCCGACCGTCGGGACTCCACCCGTCGCCGTCCACGCCCCCGGCGCCGAAATAGCCGAGACTCACGACATAGCCACCGGGGTCCAGAGACGTAGACCACGTACGTTTGTCTGAAAGTAAACGTTCATTATTAACATCATAATATACAGCAAGATCGTATATCGTTTCTGGAAAAGTTTGACGGGTCATTTGGGAAATTTTCAATTCCGTAAGTTCTTTAGCCGCTTTCTTCCAATCTTCATTTATTAATTCAGCTAATTTAGCTTTTTTGGATTCAAACTCGGCTATCGCTTTAGTGTATTCTTCTGGAACATCCATATCCTTGAATACCTCATTTTTAAGAGTTGCAATGATAACTTCCGTTTGCTCCAAATAATTCTTGCTTAGACTTTCTGGTAAAACATCTTTTGACACCAAAGCCCATCCTGTACGTGGTGATTCTGTGGTGAAGCGATCTTCGCCAATCCAAGTTTTCCAACCATCAGCCGTACTTAACAGATCACCCTTTCCTTCATCTTTCCATCTTTTTGTCATAACCTCAGTCATAGCTTCCAGAGACATGGGCTTACCTTCGGCTGTTTTGTCTACTCTTAATAAAAGCATTTGTCCAAGCTTTTCAGCTCGTTCAAGCTCCTCAACACTAAATGGAATTCCCGGAACTTCTGCCAAGCGTACACCAAATATTTTTTCTATTTCCTTCGGTCCGAATACATTTTCTTTTCCGAGTTTTTCTATAGCCACCTCAATCTGTTCTGCAACCGGTCCCTCCAGTTTTGTTTCCGGCACTGCTTCAGCCCTCTTGGCTTCAGGTTTTGTCTTTTCTGCGGTCTTTTCCTCTCGTTCCGTTCCTTTACGTTTTGATTCGGTAACTTTCGGTTTGTATTCCACGAGTCTGATCAACTCCCCGAGCTTTTTTCTATCGGCTTCACCTTCAAGTTTATTGGCATAGTAATATTGCAAAGCTTGTTGGAAAGTTTCGTTGATGTCCCCGGTGTAAAATCGCAAAACAAAATCCCGAACTCGACGAGGTTCCATACGATCATCAAAAGTAAATGGCTGGGGTTGATCTTCAGCAACTTTTCTATTCTTTAAAAGTTCTTTAGCTGCCTTATGAAATTCTTTGTATTTTTCCAAAACCTCTCTCATGCCGGGAACTTCTTGCAATTGTTCAGACGTCAAAGATTCTTCTCGAGCTCTGATAAACATGTCGGGAGTGACGTTTTGAGATGTTGGCTCCGCACCAAACAAAGCGTCGGTGGAATAAGAGAAAGTGCCTTCTGGTAATTCGGATGGTAATTTTTTATAAACCCATCGGCGTAACTGGGCTGGGTCTAATGGTTCACGTCCAGAATAACCTTTGCCGGGAGGATTCATTAGAGCGATTATTTTTGTCCTTTCTTTGTTGACGGGTACAGCCTCAGAAGCATCTTCAGAGAGAATTACATCACCACCTCGTTCGAGAGCATCTAAAACCTCGTGTAGACGAATAAGAATATTTGGAGCGGAAGCGTTAAACTCGTCAAGTATGACAATTTTTGTTTTACCTTCCTCTTGGCGAAGCCCGCTTGTGACTTTTCCATCGGCAAAAATATATTCAGGATCTTCCGGCTTACTTTTGTGAGGGTTAGGAATATATCTCCCCATCAAATCTTCTACGTCAGTAGCACCGTTTAAGTTTGCGTAGTGAATTTCCCAACCAAGCTCAGCTGCCATTTTTCTGACTGTTGTTGTTTTACCTAATGATGTTCCGCCATCAACAAGCAAAGGTTCTCCGCTCAAAAAAGCGATAGCGATATCTCGTTGTAGGGGTAAAGCAACTTCTTTATCGTTTATAAAATCAGCGTACTGTTCTCTCTTGGGCACGAATTGACCGTTTCCTGCTTGGGATTTTTCAAGACCTACGCCCAAATATGCTAAGCCGGTTTCCGTTTCCGCAATTGGAATATTTTCTACTACTACATCCGGAGTATTGGAAGACTCCTTATTTTTTTCTTGATCCGGAGTAAGAGCGTTGAATTGTCTTTCTGGTGAGTTCATATGTTTTATGCTTGAAAAGCAGGGCCAGCTACTCCTAAAATATCAAAGCCCTTCTCTTGAATTTTATTTAAATTATTTTTTTCGACCAATAATACGATCGCGGAATTTTTATAATCCGGAGAGAGAGTCTGTGATTGCATAAGCTTTTTGTCAAAGATTTCAACTTGTCCCGTAGGGTATTGAACTATGAAGTCATAGACATCTTTGTCTATATTTTCATCGGCCACTAAATATGTTTGGGGAGACTTAAGCAGATCGGAAATGTTTTCTGATCGCTTAAAGTCAGACCGGTCCATGGCTTTTGTTAAACTTGAAATCTCCGCCTCGTTTTTGGCGATTACCAAACCCACTTCTCTTGAACCTATCATCACAGATAGGAATTCTTCGATGGATGCTTTGTTGCTTGTTGTAGACATAATATTGATTAAATAATACTAAAATTTATCATAATTGGCAACAACCTCTTTTATAAGGTCGGCCAATTTTTCGGCCATCTCTTTGACCTTTACATTTGCAATACTGTTTGGATAATACTCGCCGACGTGTTCAGTCCCTCGACCAACTCCTAACCCAACCAGTCGTATGTCGGTCTCTTCAATGATTTTTTTGATCATCTTGCCAAGTTCATATTTTGAACGAGGATGCATTGATGATTCTTCTGGAGTTCCGTCAGATAACACAACCAAGAATTTTTGATCAGCTTTTTGTCTTACTAAACGCTCGGAAGCTTTTTCAAGTGCCCATCCGTCATCATTCCATTGAGCTTTGCCAGTGTCACTGGTGTCATCTACTTCCCCTAGCATTCCGCCCATGTTCTCCCTAATAGGCTTGGACATAGGTTGACCGAAATCTTGGTATTCGTAAATACGATCGTTGAATCCAAGAATTTCAAGATTTATGGATAAGCGATTTAAAACTTCTGATAAAACGATTACAGCTTTAAAAGTTTCTTCTATTTTGTTGTCTCTCGACATTGAACCTGACAAATCAACTAAGAGTGATATCGCATAATCCTTTTCATCAGGCATCTCTCGTTTTTGCCACGCCTTACTCTCCATAACCGGAACTGATTTTGCTTTTTCTTGAATTCTCCGTTTGATGTCGATACGTTTTCCTGTTGTAAATCCACTCTTCCATCCCTTAGCCTTGCGAGCGACAAATATTTCTCGGAGTTCAGTTTCCAATTTATCTATAATAGGCAAAACCTCCTGCCTCATCTTTTCATAAACATTCGCGTCCTTTTTAAGTTCCTTGGCGATTCGTTCACGATATTTCCTCATCTCTTCCTTATCTACGCCGGGTAAGTCTTCCTGCGTTTTTTCCATTGTCGTTTCTTTGGTTTCTCCAGTTTCTGCCTTTTCTTCACGTTCAGCCTTCTTATCAGGATTGTCTGATAATTTTCCCTGTAGTTCTTCATTCAGGGCATCTTCAAATTCCTTGACAGCAACTTGGGCTTTTTTGGCCATTTCTTTTTGCTGATCTTCAGGTAAAGAGTCAATAAATTCTTTTATTTTTTGCTTAAGCCCTTCTGGCAGTGATCCAAGATCAATTGGCTTGCCCGTTGATGCTTCGGCAGATACAGACTCTGGGACACTATCTTGGTCTGACGATGATCCTTTTTCATCTTTATCACCACTCTTACTGCTTGCTTCTTGTTTTGCTTTTTCCTCCTGTTCTTTTTTGGCGTCTTCGATTGCTTTTTTTACAGCTTCCTCTAGAACCTTCTGTTCTTCTGGTGTTAGTTTATCTTTAAGCTCTTGTGGTAACCCTTGACCATTTTCACTGCCTCCTTGCTCTTGTTGACCTTTCTGCATATCTTTAAGAAGCTCCTGTGTTTTCTGATCTTCCATGTCAGCCTCGATTAACTTTTTGAACTCTGGCCAAATTTCATCCCGATTTATCTCATATGATACTTGAGCGTATTTTTTAATAAGCTCCTCACTTTTATTGGCTTCCTCTCTTGAAGGATATCTCAGCCAAGAATCTCGTGCATGTTCAATTGTGGCCTGAACTACAGCTTTGACCTCCTCTGGCAAGTCTGCTGATATTTCCATCTCCCGTCCTTGTGATTCCCGAAACCATTGTTTTATGTATTCAAAACCGGCTTGCATAAATCGAGGTTGGTATCCAAGTTTTTGCGTTGCTTTCTCTTTGGCTTTTCCTTCAAAATCCAAATCCTGTGCATAAGCCAAATCCATCTGTTCACGAAACTTCGGATAGCTTTCTGCCACGAAATTGTTATCCCGAGGATCTTCAATAGCGTTCATCATGAAGGAAAACCCCGGTTGCTTCCACTCCTCCAAAGGAATTGAGTCTACTCGGCTAATTCTCCTATGTCCGCCTTCGTGAGATATGACGAACCGCAAATAATCCATCGGTTTTTCCAGAAGGTCTTTTGGATCAATACGAATTACATTCTCTTGAAAATCCCAATGCCAACCTGCGCCTGGCTGATTAAGATCTACCGGAATACGAAAATCTTTACCTATAAAATATGCTAGCGAAGAAAGGGTTTGCTGTTTTTGTTTTATTTCTACTTGTTGTTCTGGAGTAAACGTCTCTAAGACATTTTTCTCCTTTTTCCGGTTTAGCGCATGATAAACCATCTCTGTCTCCGGAGTCGGTTCTTCGTGGGGTATTTCGGGATTTGGTCTAAACTTTTCCATATATTTAATTAATCTTTTTATTAATGAATTCGTCGTAAGACAGACCTTTGAATGTGTCTGCCTTATTGGCAATGACATCCAACTCTCTCACCCCGTTGCGACTCCGGGCCCGAATATAAGCAGTGGCCTCGATGCCTGAAGTGGCGATCATTTTAACCGCTATGCTATTTTCATCCTGTCTTTTTATTTCCGTAATTTTTGTAGTCTTCATATCCTCTGGTTCAAGAAACTTGTCGGTTCCAGAAAATGAATGTCCCGGGACTTTTGTATAGTCAATATTTTCACTGGTAGCGATAGCAAAAGACTGTCTGGCCATTAATTGTTTTATAGCCATGCTTTTGAGCTGAACCACCAAACCACGATCGTGTGCCGGTAAGAATTTGCCCAAGTCTTCCTTGATTTTCTTATCATCAAACTCAGTGACTCTTTTGAGAACATCATCAAAAGAAGTTTTCATATCATAAAACTTAGTCTTTCGATTGATCATGTCCCAATCAAGCTCAACACCTTTAGAAAGCATGAACCAAAGATCGTAGATATCTCGTCCTTTTTGTCGATAAAGAAAAGCTCTGATTTTTTCCGACAATACTTCGGTCCAATCCATATGTCTGATAACAGGCTGGGGAGCGACCGGAAAGTCGGTCTCCAAAACATCTTCCTTAGAAGTCTCAGGCTTTTCTCTGAGAGAAAAATCAAGATGGATAGTGAGCGGATATTTTGAGCCTTCCGGTAAGTAATTCAAAATGGCTGTATAAGAAATGTCAGTCTCCTGCGTTCGTTTAATTGTGATATCAGGAACCACTAAGATCATCTTCTTGACGGTCTCGGCCGTTATTCTATCCAATTCTTTTGTAGTAAGTTCGGCGGTAAAATCCAAGTCTTCAGAAAAGCGACCAGACTTCATCAAAAGACGAATCGCTGTTCCACCTTTGAAGTAAATTTTTTGACTCTCGTTGGTGCTATAAAGAATACTCAAGAAAACAACCTGCAAGTATTCTTTGATGATGGTAAATTCATCAATGGCAAATCTTTTTGATAATTCATTTATTTGGTCTCGGGAAATCATAATTTTATAGTTTTATAGTAATTCTTAAATGCTTTATTCTTTATTTTTGAAGCAAGCTCGTTAACTTTATTTTTATCAATTGATTGCAAATTTAATTCTTCAATAGAAAGAGAAGCCCTGCCTAAAGCGACAGTAAACATCATGTCTACTAAAGCCTTTTCCGGTGTGGCAATTAAGAAATTATCCACGATCTGATAGTCGCTAAAATACTTGGGAGTTATTTGAACAAAAGAAAAAGTCTTGCCTCCATTTTTAATGGATGTGACACGCTTTGTGGTAACCGAAGTAATTTGCTGGGGAGATTGAACCAAAATGCCATAATAATTCAAGGCAGAGTCTAAAGAAACATAAGACGGCCTGTATAAAGCGTTGGCGATCTCAAAATCAGATGGCCTGTTGGAAGTTAGAATATAATAGCCTTTTGAAACTCTTTCCAAAACACCTTCTTTGACCAGCTTGCCAGCCACGACATAAGAATAGGTGTCGCTTTTGGTCTGTAATATTTTTTGCAAATCGGCTGATGTAAAAACTTTTTTGCCGGATGCTTGTAATGTTTGTAATGCTTTGAGTTTTTTCATAGTAGTGCAATTAATTCTCCGGAATATATTCCTGATGGCCACAATGACAAGCGGTCCCGTCATTGGTTGCCATACTGAAGTAAGACCTCTTGGCGACAATTATAAAATCAGCGAAAAATGGTTTGAATGACAAAATTTGTTCATCCGCTTGAAATGCCCTTATTAGTTTGCGGTCTGCCTCATCGGGAGTAGGGTCGTCCGAGCCGGGATGATTGATGAGGATCATAAACTTCTTGGCAAGAAAGAGTGAGAAGTAGTGATAGAGCAATTGAGTATCAAAACTTTTCGGTGATGAGCCGAGAAAAACCTGATGACCGAGAAAAAGATTATTTTGATCCAAATATATTCCGATTACTTTGGAAACACTCTCATTCTCCAAATCTTTGAGGAATTTAAATAAGTCCTCCGGATCACGGACTTGACCCTGAATGGGTAACTCGACCTCAGTCTCAACTATCTCAAATTTCTTGAGATATCTCTTGCCATCGTCGCCTTTATGAAATTTTATTGGTTCTTTTTTTGGCATATGATTAATTTGCTTATATACATTATCCTTATCGTTATTGTATAGGATAATGGATATATATACAAGTCCCAGTTATCCACTACCCCGAAATGCCCAATATACCCGAATTTTGCCAATTTTTAGCACATAACTTCTGTTTGAATTCACCCCCCCCTGTATTTCCAATATAAATAAAATCGTGTTATAATTTAGTCAACAGACGATGCTTTGTGATTGTAAAGATTAAGAAAATATTACAACTTGCTGCTTTTTTTCTGATATAAAGGTATAATATCGTTGGCGTAAGCAACGACAATTTTTTAAAAAAACATCCTCTAAATTTATATCTTATGAACAAACAAATTAGTAAAAAATATAAGTCCCTCGATTTGTTTGCTGGAGTTGGTGGAATAAGAATGGGTTTTGAAAAAGCCGGGTTCGAAACCATCTTTGGAAATGATTTTGATGCATACTGCAAAATTACCTACGACTTAAACTTTAAAGAAGTTCCGCTCACGGTTGCCGACATTGCAAAAGTTAAAAGTTCGGATCTTCCTAATTTTGATATTTTGCTTGGAGGGTTTCCGTGTCAGCCGTTTTCAATAGCGGGATATCGTAGAGGTTTTCTTGATACAGGTCGCGGTGATTTATTTTTTGAAATTGTAAGAATTTTGCGTGACAAAAAACCACGAGCAGTTTTTCTCGAAAATGTAAAAAATCTAAAATCTCACGATGGTGGAAAAACCTTTAAAATTATTTCTGATGCACTTGAGGATCTTGGTTTTCATATAAAAGTAAAGGTACTCAATAGTGTAGAATATGGAAATGTACCTCAGAACCGAGAAAGAGTTTATATAGTTGGTTTCAAATCAAAAAAACAATGCGATGCTTTTGAATTTCCCGAACCGATAAAATTAAACAAAACTGTTGCTGACATCCTTGAAAAGGATGTAGACGAAAAATATTATTATACTAATTCGCCACTTTACCCTGAACTTAATAAAACAATCAAGAAGCCCAATGTTGTATATCAGTGGCGTCGGATTTATGTGCGAGAAAATAAAAGCGGAGTTTGTCCGACATTAACGGCCAATATGGGCATGGGAGGACATAATGTTCCCCTTATTAGGGACAGTAAAGGAATTCGCAAATTGACTCCAAGAGAATGTGCAAGATTCCAAGGATTTCCGGATAGTTATAAACTTCCAAAAGATTTTCCCGATACAAAGCTTTATAAACAATTCGGCAATTCGGTTACCACGACTGTAATTGAAAGGGTCGCCAAACAGATACATAAAGCTTTAGAAGTAAAATAACATGTTTTTAGAAAGACAATCACAAAATCAGATTGGCTATTACGAACGGCTCTTAAAGGCCGTTGGTTCGTTGTCCAATCTTTTCTCGGAATCTCCGGAGCCATACCTTGCATCACGAGCTACAGAAAATCTATTTTGTAAAGCCTTTGAAGCTCAAAACCTCTCTCGATCAGATGCTTCAGCTGATGCGTCTAAGGGGAAAATTGGTTTTGGTATCAAAACATTCCTTGAGGGAAACGGGAGGACAATGCAAAAGGTTGCAGAGTTCAACAGTGATCATTTAATGTTCGGCACTCTCCCACCCGAAGAAAAGGTAAGAAAAATTGCTGAGCTTAGAAACGAACGCATTATAACCACGAAGCGTATTTTTGGGTTAGATGATCTTATTTATCATTGCATAACTCGCAAGGTTGGGAAAATTATTGTATACGAAACACCAGCTCCACTTATAGACATAAATAACATAAAAGATGTTAAGGTTACTGCCAGAGGTGCTACGATACAATTCTCAGACTCTAATGCGGAATATTCTTTTAATAATTCAAAAAGCACTCTTTATAAAAGATTTATAACTCCCGATCAGGTACTACTTGATGTGCCAGTGCGAATTCTTACAGACCCGTTCTCTGCTGTAGAGAAATTGATATCTGAAGCTGGTCTAATTTTTGCACCAGTTAAAGTTTTGCCACATGTGTTCTTACCTCTATATTCAATGCGAGGTGGGGCTAAGCGTGTCCCAGAAAAAAGCGGATTGAACCAATGGAATGCGGCTGGTCGTCCCCGCGATCCAAATGAAATTTATATTCCAATTCCTGCATGGGTTCACCGAAAATTTGACGGTTTCTTTCCTCCACGCGACGGGGCATTTGAACTCACATTGCCGGATGGAACTACTATGAGCGCTAAAGTGTGTCAGGATAATTCTAAGGCACTGATGAGTAATCCAAATTCAGCACTTGGCAAATGGCTATTGAGAGATGTCCTGAATCTTAGGGAAAAAGAGCTTTTGAATTACGATAAGCTTCAAACTATCGGCCTTGATACAGTTGTGATATATAAAATCGATAATGAGCATTTCGATATTGATTTCACTCGTGTGGGTTCATATGAGAAGTTTGAAGTTGAAAATGGCGAAAATAACGAGTCAGAAACCGATACAACCCAAGATCAAGATGATGAATAAATTATGCACAGTCAAAACTATTGCGTGCATTTTTGAAAAGTAGTATTATGTAATTAACAACTAAATAGAGTTATGCCTTACGAGGCATCCTGAAAGGAATTCCAAGTTTAAGAGCTTGCGATTAATTATCACATTTTGTGGTAGTCGATTGCGAGCTCTTTTTGTTTGTTACCAGCTCTCTGTCACGCCCGTAACGGTCGACATCCAATCTTGTTAATCGACCTCACACTGCCCGAGCTCAAGGGTTCGGGTAATAAAAAAATATACAAGGGATGTGGGCGTGGTAGAGATTTGAGATTTAAAAAAATATATGTTTAGCAAATTTCAAGCATTGCCGAGTTACTTCGGCGGAAAAAGAAAACTGGTCAAGCACATTTTCAAACCGATCAAAAAGACCGAGGGAATTTTTATTGATGCCTTCTTGGGAGGTGGATCAGTAAGCCTTTACGCCAAAGCCAAAGGATACAAAGTCATCGCTAACGATATCGCATTCCGATCACTCATTATTGGCAAAGCCATCATCGGAAACAATTCTGTAAAACTTGAATCCGAGGATTTGGCCAGACTATTTTTTGAAACTAAGCATGACAGCTTTATAAAAAATAATTACTGTCCGAAAGTATTCACCAGTAAGATATCCGACTTTTTAGATAATGCTTTTGCTTCCGCCAATAAGGTGGAAAATGATACTAAACGATACCTTTTATTGCATTTATTGATTAAGTTTATTCTCTCGTGCCGGCAATTCGGAAAGTTTACGCACACCCGGGACACACTGGACTTGGAAGCGAGAAAATGGGAGTGGCCTCTTCGGTCCAAGTCGCACGCACCGAAAAACTTGCGAATGATCCAAAACCCAATGATGACTTTGGAAAAATTAAAAGACGAAATTAATCATGGAATCTTTGATAACCATCAAGACAACGAAATACACCAAAAAGATGTTTTTGATTTTCTTAAAACTGTTCAAGGTGATGTTGTTTATTTTGATCCTCCTTACCCTGGCTCTTCTGCCTACGAAGTTGAGTACGGCATTTTAGATAACATCCTCGCTAACAAAAAGCTGGATAACAAAGCAAGTGGCTTCTCCAATAATGATGCCGATGAATTTTTGGAAAAAATGCTGGAGTCGGCAAAACATATTCCGCAATGGGTCATCTCGCTTGGACAAAATAAAGAGGATGTGGGAATGAAACCGGAAAAGCTTTTGGCGATGGTGCAAAAACATCGTAAAGCCGAAGTGCAGATGATGGAACACAAATGGAGTGTGGCCAATGCCGGAGGTCGAAACCAAAGCAACAACATCGAATACATGATCGTAACTTTATGAAAAAAGAAAAAACCGAAATCAAAATAGTGAAAATAAAAGAGTGCGTTCCAAACTCGTGGAATCCGAACGAAATGAATGCTCGCCAATTTGCATCACTTAAAAAAGCTTTGACCAAATACGGACAAACAAAACCGATACAGGTGGGAGTCTGGCCGAACATGAAAGTCAAAGACGGCTATGTGATCGTGGGAGGTTTTCACACTTGGAAAGTGCTCAGTGAACTTGGCGAAGCCGAGATTGAAGCCAATATCCACAATTTCAAAAATGAGGACGAAGCCAAACTTTATGGATTGACCGATAACATTCACGGTTCAAACCAGCAAATAAAACTCGGTAAGCTCGCCTACGAACTGACCCAAAACGGATACTCAATCAAAGAAATTGCCAGCAACCTCGGCGAGGAGGATATCAATGTCAAAGATGCTCTCGACTTAGTGAAAGACGAGATTGAAAAGAAAATGATTGAGCTTAAAAAAGCCGAGCGAGAAAATACCATTGTCCTGAATTTCATCGTGGATAAAGACCCAGAAGCATCAGCCGATGAATTTATAAAAGCCGTGACTGCATTTGCGAAAGCAAAAGGCGTAAAGGTCGAGAAAGCAGTCAAAGATATAAATAAACAAAGAGAAACCATTGCCCTTGTAAGTTTTAATGTGACCAACCCACAAAAGGGCGTGATCGATGAAGCGTTAAATGCATTGTCAAAAGAATCAAAAATGACCGAGAGTGAGGCGATCGCCGAAGTGTGTAGCCGGTTTATAAATACACAAAACGGCAACATTCAGAAACAAGATACAACAAAATGAGCAAAAAAGCCGACATCAAGAATGCAAAGTATCAAGAAGCGATTCGCCTTAAGTACAACGGCGAGTCTTATCCTGTTATTGCCCGAAAACTTAAAACCCCAGTCTCAACGGTCGAAAAATGGTTTGCTTTTGGCGGTTTGATTAAAGACGAATACGAAACTTATAGAGATGAACAGAATGAAGTCAAAAAAACACAAGCCGAATGGATCATGCATAAGAGCGTTGAGACCGCCGCCTCAATGCTTGTCGCCCTTATGGGCAGTGCAGATGACAATGTAAAATTTCGTGCGTGCAAAGAGATACTCGACCGTGAACTCGGAAGCCCGAAAGAAACGATCGAACATAAGGGATTATATGGAACAGGTCTAAGTTATGAACAAATACTCAAAAAAGCCAGAGAAAGGCCACCCGACGGTTAAAACGCTGGTGGATTTTGTGAATTTTTTCGATGCTGATCCGAGAGAATTCATCGAGGAGTGCCTGTTCATAAAGACGAAAGACCAGCAAACTGTTCCTTTAAAGTTTAATACCGCTCAGTACCTGATTTATAAGAGAATCAAACAGCTGAAAGCCCAAAACAAGCCGATCAGAATGATTATTCTTAAAGCCAGACAAGAGGGTGTGTCCACGCTTTGCGAGGGTTTGATATTCGAGCGAACGGCAAGGTTTGAAAACAGCAATTCGTTGATTGTCGCTCACGAGCCTGAATCAACCGATGCCATATTCTCAATGAGTAAACTGTTCTACGACCTCCTGCCGTTCGATGTTAAGCCAATGCGACGGTACGACAACAAAAAACAGATGGTCTTTGAGAATCCGGACGAGAAAGGCCGAACCAACAACCCCGGACTGCGAAGCCGAATGGTTATATCAACCGCCGACAAGACAAAAATCGGTAGAGGTCTAACCATCCACAACTTCCACGGGTCAGAGGTAGCCTTTTGGAAAAATGCCAAGGCCTTGATGCTCTCAGTACTGCAATCAATTCCGAGCCTGCCAAACACTGCTGTCTTTCTTGAATCAACCGCCAACGGTTTCGGTGGTGATGGCGAATACTTCTACCAAATGGTGCAAGACTCTCTAGCCGGCAAAAACGAATTTGAGCTTATATTCCTTCCGTGGCACTTAATGCCGGAATACAGCCAACCATTCGCAAACGATGCCGATAAAAAGAAGTTTGCCGAATCATTGGACGAATATGAGAAAGAATTGCGAGTAAAAGAAAACCTGACCTACGAGCAATTGAAATGGCGTAGATGGGCAACCCAAAACCTCTGTGGTGGCGATACCGACAAATTTAAACAAGAATATCCAGCCACTATCGAGGAATCATTCGTTGCCTCAAGCAAAGCAGTAATTCCGAAACAGTACATTGAAGCCCAAAGCAAATTTGTCAGACAGTCAATAAGAAAGCTGGATGACATCCTGATATACGAGGAACCAAACCTGAAGCATTTCTACAGCTTGGGAGCCGATCCATCCGAGGGCATAGGACAAGACGACTCGGCAATCACGGTAATCGACAAGATGACTGGACGAGAAGTCGGAAGTTACATTGGACAAATACAACCGGACTTATTCGCTAAGAAAATTAGACAATCAGCCGAACTCTTCAACAACGCTCTGGCAGTAATAGAAATAAACAATCACGGACTGGCGGTAATCAATGCTCTCAAGACTGAATACTCAAACATCTACCAACGAACGATCTTTGATAAAGTCACCAACACTAAGAGAAAAGAACTTGGCTGGAAAACCAGTCAAACCACTAAACCTTTGATGGTCGATGACTTTATAGCCGGATTGCGTGACGATGACATCGGTTTGTCGAGCCAATCAACTGTAAGTCAGATGATGACATTCGTACACACCAGTGAAAGCAATAAGTACGGCATGGGAGCGGAAACCGGACAAAAAGACGATGCATTAATTTCGGCCATGCTCGCATGGCAAGGATTAAAAGAACTGCCGAGCGAAATGCCAATGGCACGCAAAGGTCGAACAATAAAACTTTACTAAATATGGCAAATACCAAAGAACTACAAAAATTTAATAGCGAGTACGATGAAGCCAAGAAAAACTTCATGTACTACTACAAACCCGAATTTGATCGGGGTTATAAGCTGTTCTCCTCTTTCAACGGCGATCGTGCCGAACAATTAGAGAGAACCAATGACGGCGAAGTCTGGCAATCAAATGTTTTTATTCCTCAAGTTTTTTCATACATCAAAACCTTTTTACAAAAGACAGTCGGCATAACACCCGACTTCAAGCTCGAGGGTAAAAACAGTGAAGCTTTAAAAGACCTTGTGCTGTGGCTCTGGGAGATTGGCATGAGTGACGACCTGATAGATTACTTCCTGCAAGTATTTATCTGCGGAACCACTATTGGCAAAGACTTCCTGCGTAAAGAGACCAAGAAAAAGAGACAGAAAGAAATTGGCGTCATCGATAAGATTAAAAAGCTTATATTTAAAACAGCAACATCCAAGATAGTGTTCAGACCAGACTTTGACCCAGTGGATATTTATAACTTCTACCCACATCCGAGAATGAAAAAGATTGCTGATCCATTCCCAGTATTCCATCGCTATGTGCTGACATTGGACGAAATGAAAGCCCAGTATCCCGATGTGAGTGAAAGCGTGTGGAAACAATTCCTGAACACCGAGGGCGAAGTCGTGAAGTCCGGAGGCGATACCACTGACTACGCCTATGTGAGAAAAGAAGTCTTGATCCAGCTTAGAAAAAATATCCGAGAAACCACCAAGGCATCAAGTCCTATTGAGGGCAATCCAAACAATCCAGTCTCCGCACCGGTAAGTGATGAAAAACTATTTGAAGTCGTTGAACGCTGGGTGGATGAAAGGTTCACCGTATTCCTGCCAATGGACGGTACGCCGATAGAGGTCAAGGACGGTGACAATCCATACGATCACGAACAGAAACCTTATTCACGAACTGGATTCTTCCCAAGACCATTCTCATTTTACTGGCTCGGCATTC
>Ga0208375_1002156_pt1 | contig 19315 bp, 18 predicted proteins | sample RifOxyD1_FD_184038 | JGI IMG/M metagenome (GOLD analysis project Ga0208375, IMG submission 184038) | Soil microbial communities from Rifle, Colorado - Rifle Oxygen_injection D1 (SPAdes) | ecosystem: Environmental > Terrestrial > Deep subsurface > Rock core/Sediment | place: Rifle, Colorado... | reverse complement strand
TCGGCCGGAGCGGCCGTATCGGTGGCGGCGCGCGTGGCCGGGTCGACGTCGCAGGCGGCCAGCGCGGCGGGCAGCAGCGCGCACATCACGGCGCGCGCCAGCAGGTTCGGGGTCGGTCGGGTCATGGTGTGTCCGGCGGTCGATTAGGAACCGGCATGGTCGGCAACGCGCTGGCGGCGGCGCGTGAATCCATGGGTATGCACCTGAACGGCCCGGGTCACGCGGCCCGGGTCACATCTGCCCCGTTGGGCCGTGTCTACTACCGACTCCACTGCGAAACGCCGACATGATGCCCAGCGCCCTGCACGACCTCATCCACCGCGACTTCGCCTCCGCCCGCGGCGGCAACGTCCATGCGTTCGAACGCATGGTGGTCGCCACGCAACGCATGGTGGCCAGCGTGGCATTGGCGGTGACGCGCGATGTCGCCACCAGCGAGGACGTCGCACAGGACACGTACCTGCGCGCCTGGCAGCACCTGGGCGGGATGCAGCACCCCGACAGCTTCCTGCCGTGGCTGCGGCAGGTGGCGCGCAACCGCGCCATCGACCACCTGCGCGCGTCCCAGCCCGCGGCCGACGCGGGTGTCCTGGACGTGCTGCCCGCCGGCGACGACACGCCCGAGCAGGCGCACGACCGCCATGTCCACGCCGACGCGCTGGCGCAGGCACTGGACGCCCTGCCCGAGGACACGCGCGACGTGCTGCTGCTGTACTACCGCGAGGGCCAGAGCAGCCAGGCGGTGGCGGCGTTGCTGGGCCTGAGCGACGCGGCCGTGCGCAAGCGCCTGCAGCGCGGGCGCGACAGCCTGCGCGCGGACGTCCTGCAACGCCTGGGCGAGACGGCGACCCGTTCGGCGCCGGGCTTGGTGTTCACCGCGACCGTCGCCGCCGGCCTGACCGCGGGCACGCCGCCCGCAGCGGCCACGGCGCTTACTGCCGGGGCCGTCGCCCAGTCACTGCCGAAACTGGCGCTGGCGACGGTCGGCGCACTGGCGGCGGTCATCGTGGTGATGCTGGGCGGCATCGCGTGGGAGATCCGCGATGCACTGCGCCGCACATCCGACCCGCGGCGGCGGCGCACGCTGGTGGTCAACGGCGTGGTGTGCGGCGCATTGATGGCCGGCTACGTGGTCGCGCTCGCGTGGTCCAGGCAGCAGGGCTGGAGCGACGCGACGGTCCTCACCGTGGCGGTGGTGGTGTCGCTGCTGATCGTCGTGCTGGCGTTGCAGCGGGCGCGGCTGGTGAAGGGCGACAAGCGCTGAGACTCGTGCGCAAGCGCCAATGACCCCGGATGCGTGCCCTTCACGGCGCAGCGCCTGCAATCGGCGCATGCCGCGTCATCGTCCCGCGCTCATCGTCATCGGCTTCGCGCTTGGACTGGCGTCCTGCGCTCAACCCGAGCGAAGGCCGCCTGCCCCCACGCCTCCGCCCTTTATTGAGGCCACGCCGGTGCAGCTCACCGTGCAGGCGGGCATGAACGAGACGTGGAACGCCATCGGTCAGCTACTGGTGGACATGCCCGGCGTCACCTGGGAGGGGCGCTCGCAGATGATGGGGTTGAACGCGGTGCGCTACCGCGGCGAGTCGCTGCTGGTGCTGACGCGCGCGGTGCCGGCGTCGGCGACGGTGCGGACGCTAACGACGGAAGTCACCGTGGCCACGCAGTCGGGCAAGCGCCTCCACAGCGCGGCGGCCGCCGACCTCATGCTGCGCCTGGCGCGCGCGTTGCCGGCGGAGCTCGAGCGGGTGAAGGCGGGCCTGGAGGAACAGGCGGCCGGGAAACGGTGAGCCGCGGTTCCGCCAGGGGCTTTACTCGCCCCGCACGCGCAACGTCAGCCCACGCAGGAAGTAGCGCAGCAGCTGGTCGCCGCACAGGCGGAAGTTCTTGTGCCCCGGCTGGCGGAACAGCGCCGACAGCTCCGGCTTGGTCACCGGGCGGCCGGCGGACGCGAAGATGTCCACCAGGTCGACGTCCTTCAATTCGAACGCGACGCGCAGCTTCTTCAGCACGGCGTTGTTGTTGATGCGCTTCTCCGGCGGCCGCGGCGGCGCGTCGCTGCGGGCGCCGCGCAGGTGCACCACCAGGCCGTCGAGGAACAGGCCGAGCAGGCGGTCGTCGAGGGGCGCGAAGCCGGGCTCGTCCTCGCGCAGCAGGTAGGCCTGCACCTCGTCCCGCTCAAGCACGACGGTCGGGTCGGCGTACTGGACGAGGTTGGCGACGTGGGCGTCGCCGAGGTCGAGCATGTAGCGCACGCTGCGCAGGACGTCGTTGTTGATCATGGTTCGGGCGGTGCAGCCGGTGGGGATGCGCAGGATACGCGGCGGCGGGCGGCGGGGCTCCGGGAGCTCTCCTGCCGTTACCAACTCAAGCCGTCATTCCCGCGCAGGCGGGAATCCAGTGTCTTGCTGTTCCGGTGAGCGCCGCGAAAGCGGTTGGTACACGCGTGAGGCGCGGTGCCCGGCTCGTGCGTGTTCGAGCCTGGCACTTGCGACTTAAGCCTTCATCGGTGAGGCGCGCGAGCATGGAACGACAGGTCCTGGGCCTCATGGATGAGGCATCGAGCCTCGAGGCCGAGGCTCCTTGCCCCATGCGCGACACCTGCACTGTCACGCGTGAGGCTCTGCGGGTCGCCGCCGGGCTGGCGAGGCTCACGCACCAGGCGCGCGGGGAGACCGGTCAGGCCTTGGGGCTCGTGCCTGAGGTTCGGGGCCTCATCGGTGCGGCGCTGCGGCCCAGGTGACGCGTGATTTCTCTCGCCGTAGTCCGAAGAGACGGAAGTGAACCTGACCCCATTCGGTTGTTGAAACCCGTAGCCCGGGTAAGGCCGTAGGCCGCACCCGGGATTGCCGCGAAGTGATGCATGACGACCCCGGGTGCGCTGCGCTTACCCGGGCTACGGCAGCCGCGTGGCATCGATGGGCGGGTCGCCCCAGTCGGGAGGGAGGTCGCCGCGTTGGACGTAGCGGTGGAACGTCGAGTGCGGCCAATCGCGCACGCGGGTGACCCGCCCATGCTTGACCGGGTTGATGTGGACGTAGTCCACGCAGGCGGCGAGCGAGGACGCGCAGCGCACCGTGTGTTCCCAGAACCGGGATTGCCATGGCGACCGCGCGCCGGGTTCGCACACGCGGCGGGTAAAGCCCTTCTTGATGTCCTGCCACAGGCGCGAATAGTCGCCGCGCCCGTCGCGCATCCGCAGCACGGCATGCAGGTGGTCGGGCATGACGACGGCGGCAACCACGTCGTGGGGCACGCGGCCCGTGGCCGCGCGCCACGCCGCGCGCAGGTCGTCGATCCGATCGGTCAACAACGCACTGCGCCGGTCGCGCAGGGTCACCGTGAAAAAGAAGGTCCCGTCCGGGACCCGCATGCGTCGATACCCCACCATCCCCGCCTCCTTGCGGTCGTTTTTGTAGCCCGGGTAAGCCGCAGGCCGCACCCGGGATTGCCTCGATGTGATGCATGACGACCCCGGGTGCGCTGCGCTTACCCGGGCTACGCTGGCTTACCCGGGCTACGCTGGCTCTGATCCCTTTTTGTCGGGTGTTCCCTTTCAACTGCCGAACAGTAATCGCGCAGAGGATTGGTTGACCGGATCAGCGGTGACGATGCCGCCTTTGAACCGACCTGCTACCTGGTACCGATGCTGCATGCTTCTCAGGCGCGGGCCAAACCTGTCGCGCAGAAGTAATGCGGCATCTTTGACGTGAGAGTTGGCAACGAATGTATGGCAGTACACATAGCAAGCAATGGGCATAAGAATTCCCGACGTGATCAAGTCACTTGCTTGCAATCCCGCGTGATTGCCACTGTGCCCGAAGAGCGGCACCTCTTTGATATGCCGGTAGGTTGGGCCGAGAGAGTGGATCTGTGTAAAAACAGCGTGTGCAACCGGCTCGTTCAACTGCTTGGTTCTTGAGTCGGCGATACAGACACCCAAGCTGCCTACATCGGAGAGGAGGTTGTCAAACGTGGCCGTGAGCGCTTGGACAGAGTAGGTGTAGATGGCACGAGCGTTGATGGTCTGTCCTGGTTGCTTGACCCATACTCGTGCCGCCAGCTTCCCTCCTCGAGACTCGACGAGCTGGAGCAATTCACCCATGAACATGAGTGCGTGACGCCGCTCATTTCTACTTCGGGACATCGCGCTCTTCTTGAGGTCGCTTCCTTTTATTTCTGGAAGGATCCAGTCGAGATGTCTACGAAGTTCCGGATGCCGCAGCCTCGGGTAGAAGCGACGCTTCAGGGTAAGAAACTCGGCCGTGAACGATCTAATGTGGTCCGAATGCAGGATCAGCCCAGCGAGGATGAAAACAGGCTGATCATTAGGCCGAGCAGGACTTGCCAGTCCAGCTAGGTCTCCAGCCTCGTCTACGTACATCACGTACAAGGTCACTCCCCCTGAAACAACTAAGGCCACCCGATGGGTGGCCTTAGGACTTGCCGCCCTGACCATGGGTCAGAGACAGCGACTAGCAAATTGCTAGGCGCATTTAACGGCCGTTATTGGCGAATGTCAATACGCTAGGTACTGACGAAAGTTGGTCCCATACAGCTGACGTATGACTGCCACGAAAAGGCCGGTACCAAGCCGGCTCTTTAAACAATCCTTATGCATCAATGGCTTATGTAGGTCAGCTTAGGACCGAACCCTGCGGCCCGCGCCGTGTGAGAGAGCGAGGCACCTACCTCACCCGCACTTGCTATACCCACAATTCAAGCAAGTAGCACACCCATCCATCACCACCACCGCCTTCGTGCTGCACTTGTGGCACATGGTCGCGCTGGGCGGGAAGGCGACGCCGCCGTCGCCGGTGACTTCCACGTCTTCGCGGCGGGCGTCGGGGCGGACCTTGGGTTCGGGGAACAGCTCGCCGCTGGCATCGTCGCCAGCCGGGACGCCTACGTCAGAGTTTTTTTTTGAGTCGAGCGCGGCGAACGCGGCGCGCTTCTCGGCGATCAGCGCGCGCTGGGCGTCGGACATTTCCGGGTCGTGCATCATGCCGATCGACTTGAGGTGGTCCTCGACGATGCTGCCCAGCTCGGCGACCAGGGACGGCATGTACACGCCGCCGGCCTTGAAGTAGCCGCCCTTGGGGTCGAACACGGCCTTCATCTCGTCGACCAGGAAGGTGACGTCGCCGCCCTTGCGGAACACCGCGGACATGATGCGCGTCAGGGCCACGATCCACTGGAAGTGGTCCATGTTCTTGGAGTTGATGAAGATCTCGAACGGGCGGCGGTGCTCGTGTTCGCTGCCGGCGTTGAGCACGATGTCGTTGATGGTCACGTACAGCGCGTGCTCGAACAGCGGCGACTTGATCTTGTAGGTGGAGCCGATCAGCACCTCGGGGCGCTCGATCTTCTCGTGCATCTGGATGACGTTGGCCGTGGGCTGGGCGGCTTCGGCGGCCTGGCGGGTCACGGCCTCGGCCTGGGCGGCCTGCTTGGCGCGCTCTTCCGGGGTGACGACGCTGTAGCCCTTGATTTTCTTGTCGATCTTGACGGCCATCGGCCCTGCTCCTGATGCGGTAGTGCGATGCGGTGTGGTGGTGCGTGCTGCGCTCCGGGGCCGACCCGGGCCGCCCTCCCCGGCATGCGGGGAGGGCGGGTGTCACGGTGCCGGATCAGCGCGTGGCGGATGCCGACTTGCGCGCGGTCTTGCGTGCGGCCGGACGCTTGGCGGCGGCCTTGCGGACCGGTGCCTTGGCGGCGGTCTTGCGCGGCGCGGCCTTCTTGGCGGCGACCTTGCGGGCCGGCGCCTTCTTGCTCACGGCCTTCTTGCTGGCGACCTTCTTGCTCGCGGTCTTCTTGGTCGCGGTCTTCTTCGTTGCCGCCTTCTTGGCCGGTGCCTTGCGCGCGCGGGTGGCCGCGGCCTTCTTGGCGGCGGTCGAGCGCGTGGCGGCCTTCTTGGCGCGGGTGGCGGCGGCCTTCTTGCCGGCCGTCTTGCGCACGGCGGTCTTCTTCGCCGCGGCCGTCTTCTTGGCGGCCTTGGCGGTCGACTTGCGGGCCGACGTCGCGGCCTTCTTGGTCGCCGACTTGGTGGCCTTCTTCACGGTGCCGGCCTTGCGGGTGGCGACGCCCTTCTTGGCCGAAGCCTTCTTCGCGGTCGATGCCTTCTTGGCGGCGGTCTTGCGCTTGAGGGTGCCGGCTTCCTTCTTGGCGTTCGCACTGGCGGCGGCCAACTTCTTCTTGGCGTTGCCGACCGCCTTCTTGGCGGCCTTGCGCGCGTTCTTGGCGGTCTTCTGTGCCGACTTCACCGCACCTTCGGCGGTGCTGGCGATGACGCCGCCCACGTTGATGGCGGTTTCTTTGACGTTCTCGGCGGCCTGAGACAGGGACGCCGTCACTCCATTGCCGTTGCTCATGAGCCCTCCTGCGGGCGTATTAATTGGCGTTGCAATAGTGGAGGTTGTTTCCACGGAGCGATGCTATACCTGCTTCGTGCGCAAAACACAGTGAATCGATAACGACATCGACCGCCTGCAACCCTTGCCGCACGGGCCGTTGGGAGCAACGCCGACCCCGGCCAGGGTCGGCGCGGGACGGCAAGCCCGTCCCCGCCGTGGTGCGCCGCGCGTGCGGCGGCACCGGTCAGAACTTGCCGTAATAGCCTTCCTTGAGCGCGTCGAACAGGTTGGCGGCGGTGTGCATCTCGCCGTCGTATTCGATCTGCTCGTTGCCCTTGACCTCCACCACCTGGCCGTCGTCGAGCTCGAAGCGGTAGGTGGTGTTCTCCAGGTCCGCCTCCTTGACCAGCACGCCCTGGAAGGCGGCCGGGTTGAAGCGGAACGTGGTGCAGCCCTTCAGGCCCTGCGCGTGGGCGTAGGTGTAGATGTCCTTGAAGTCCTCGTACGGGTAATCCGTCGGGACGTTGGCGGTCTTGGAGATGGAGCTGTCGACCCACTTCTGCGCGGCGGCCTGCACGTCCACGTGCGCCTTGGGGGTGATGTCGTCGGCGCTGATGAAGTAGTCGGGCAGCTTGGCGGCGGCGTCATCGGAGAACGGCATCGCCTTGGGGTTGACCAGCTCGCGGTAGGCCAGCAGCTCAAAGGAGAAGACGTCGACCTTTTCCTTGGACTTCTTGCCTTCGCGGATCACGTTGCGGCTGTAGTGGTGCGCGAAGGACGGCTCGATGCCGTTGGACGCGTTGTTGGCCAGCGACAGCGAGATGGTGCCGGTCGGCGCGATCGAGCTGTGGTGGGTGAAGCGCGCGCCGGTCTCGGCCAGCTCGGCGGCCAACTCAGGCGCGGCCTCGGCCACGCGCTGCATGTAGCGCGAGTATTTGGCGTGCAGCACGCGGCCCTTGATGCACTGGCCGATCTTCCAGCCGTCCTTCTTCATCTCCGGGCGCTTGCGCAGCATCTCGGCGGTGACTTCGAAGTCCTCGTCCATGATCGGCGCGGGGCCCTTTTCCTTCGCCAGCGCCAGGCCGGTTTCCCAGCCGGCGATCGCCATCTCGCGGGCGATGCGCTCGGTGAACTCGCAGGACGCGGCCTCGCCGTACTTCATGCGCAGCATGGTCAGCGTGCTGCCCAGGCCCAGGAAGCCCATGCCGTGGCGGCGCTTGCGCAGGATCTCGGCGCGCTGCTGCTCCAGCGGCAGGCCGTTGACCTCCACCACGTTGTCGAGCATGCGGGTGAACACGCGCACGACTTCCTTGTACTCGTCCCAGTCGAACTCGGCCTTGTCGGTGAAGGCGTTGCGCACGAACTTGGTGAGGTTGACCGAGCCCAGCAGGCACGCGCCGTACGGCGGCAGCGGCTGCTCGCCGCACGGGTTGGTGGCGCGGATGGTCTCGCACCACCAGTTGTTGTTCATCTCGTTGACGCGGTCGATCAGGATGAAGCCCGGCTCGGCGTAGTCGTACGTCGAGACCATGATCATGTCCCACAGGTGGCGGGCACGGATGTGACCGTAGATCTTGCAGGCCACCAGGCCGTCGTCGCGCACGATGTAGTTGCGGTGCGTCGGCCACTCGCGCCAGACGACCTGCTCGGCGTTCTCCAGGTCGAGGTCGCCGCGCTCCTTGGTATGGATCGGGAACACCAGCGGCCAGTCGGCGTCGGTCTTGACCGCCTCCATGAAGCCGTCGGTGATCAGCAGCGACAGGTTGAACTGGCGCAGTCGGCCGTCCTCGCGCTTGGCGCGGATGAAGTCCTTCACGTCCGGGTGGCTGACGTCGAACGTGCCCATCTGCGCGCCGCGGCGGCCGCCGGCCGAGGACACGGTGAAACACATCTTGTCGTAGATATCCATGAAGGACATTGGGCCGGACGTGTACGCACCGGCGCCGGCGACGAACGCGCCGCGCGGGCGCAGCGTGCTGAATTCGTAGCCGATGCCGCAGCCGGCCTTGAGCGTCAGGCCGGCCTCGTGGACCTTGTCCAGGATGCCGTCCATCGAGTCCTCGATGGTGCCGCTGACGGTGCAGTTGATCGTGCTGGTGGCGGGCTTGTGCGCCAGCGCGCCGGCGTTGGAGGTGATGCGGCCGGCGGGGATCGCACCGCGGCGCAGCGCCCAGGCGAAGCGCTCCATCCAGTACTGCTGCAGCTCGGCGGTGGGCTCGGCCTCGGACAGGGCCTTGGCGACGCGGCGGTAGGTGGCGTCGATATCGGCGTCCACGGCCTCGCCGGTCTTGGTCTTCAGGCGGTACTTCTTGTCCCAGATATCCAGGGACGCAGGCTGCAATGCGATGTCCCTGTCCACTGCCTTCTTGACCGCCTCGAGGCGCACCGTGCTCATGCTTGTCCTGTCTCCCGTTGGGGCCCGGTCGGCTGCGCGCCGGGCCTGGTTGTTCTGTCTTCTTGTCGTGTCGCCCGCCCGCGGCACGCGCGATGCGCATGCCCGCGCCGCGCTGGCGCGTCGCGTGGAATCGGTATTGTCGTTTCGCCTGTGGCCCTGTCTGCCCCCGTGCCGCGCCACTTCCCCGGTGGCACCTGACGTTCGTGACTGCCATCGCCCGGAAAGCCTTAAAACTGCTGGGAAAACCCTTCAGCTTGGGCCGTTTCCGATCCATGGACACAAGATGTTGTGTCCGAGACGAAGGGCCAAACTACGCCCGGGTCGGGGGGCTGTCAACGGTTTTTTCGACGCAGCGCACACCCCGCGCCATGACCACCGGGTGGCGACATCCGGGCGCCGTGGGTGCACGCTCGACAGGCGTTTCGTGCGCCACCGCGGCCGGGCCGCCGTTTGCACCGAGCAGTGATCGGCCGCTTTCATAAGGGATTTACCCGGCGTGGCCGAAACTGAACGGCCGGCGGCGCCCATGCGATGGTGCGCACGTCGACGCCGCATCCAGACTTTCCAACGAGAGACCCATGTCCGCATCGAACCTGCCTTCCGCGACCCGGACCCTGCTCGCCCTGTCACTGGCCGCCGCGTTCGGTGGCTTCGCGGCCACCGCCGTGCGCGACGCCCTGCACGCGCCCGCCAGCGCGTCTCCCGCCGCCGTTGCCGCGCCCACGGTGGGCGCGTTGCCCGCGGCGGTGGACGGCCAGCCGATGCCGTCGCTGGCGCCGATGCTGGCGCGGGTGACGCCGGCGGTGGTCAGCGTGCACACCAAGCAGGTGGTGCGCATCCGCAACCCGTTCGCCAACGACCCGATGTTCCGCCGGCTGTTCCCCAACGTGCCGCAGGAGCGCATCAACGAATCGCTCGGCTCGGGCGTGGTGGTGGATGCGGCCAACGGCTACGTGTTGACCAACCACCACGTCATCGAGAACGCCGACGAGGTGTCGGTGACGCTGAGCGACGGGCGCACGCTGCCGGCCGAGTTCGTGGGCTCCGACCCGGACACCGACATCGCGGTGATGCGCATCGAGGCCGACAACCTGCAGGCGCTGCCGCTGGCCGACTCGGAAGCGCTGCGCGTCGGCGACTTCGTGGTGGCGGTGGGCAACCCGTTCGGGCTGAGCCAGACGGTGACCAGCGGCATCGTGTCGGCGGTGGGGCGCTCGGGCATCCGCGGGCTGGGCTACCAGGACTTCATCCAGACCGATGCCTCGATCAACCCGGGCAATTCCGGCGGCGCGCTCGTCAACCTGGCCGGGCAACTGGTCGGCATCAACACCGCCAGCTTCAACCCGCGCGGGTCGATGGCCGGCAACATCGGCCTGAGCTTCGCGATCCCCACCCGCCTGGCGCGCGAGGTGATGACCCAGCTGATCGCCACCGGGGAGGTGCGCCGCGGCACGCTGGGCCTGGACACGCAGTCGGTGGACGCGCGCCTGGCGCAGGCGCTGGAACTGGACGAGCCGCGCGGCGCGGTGGTCACGCGCGTGTATGAAGGTTCGGCCGCCGCGCAGGCGGGCGTGCAGCGCGGCGACGTGATCGTGTCGGCCAACGGCCAGCGCATCGACGATGCGGCGGCGCTGCGCAACTTCGAAGGCCTGCAGCCGGTGGGCAGCGCCATCACGCTGGACGTGCGCCGCGACGGCCGCCCGCTGCAACTGACCGCCACCCTGCGCGAGCAGCCGCGCACGCTGGCCGGTGCGCAGATCGACCCGCGCCTGGCCGGCGCCACCATCGCCGAACTGCCCGAGCGGCTGCGCCAGTCCGGGCGCGTGGCCGGGGTGTGGGTGGAGGCCGTGGAGGCCGGTTCGCGCGCGGCGCGCAGCGGGCTGATGGCCAACGACGTGATCGTCGCTTCCAGCGCCGGGGAGTTCGACGACCTGCCCGGCTTCCGCGCAGGCTTCACACAGGCTCCCGCACAGTTGGTGCTGCGCATCATGCGCGGCAGTCGCCAGGGGGTGCTGCAAATGCAGTGATCCCACCCGCGGAGATCCCGCGGGCCGGCCGCCACCCCACACCCGAATCGCAGGAGAGCCGTCCATGTCCCCCACCTCGACCGATGCCGTCAAGAGCAACCTCGGTGAAGCCGGAACCAACCTCAAGCAGGCCGCCGTCGATGCCGGCCACGCACTCAAAGGCGCGGCCGGCGCGGCCGGTGAGGAGCTCAAGCTGGGCAAGGCCAGCGTCAAGGCCGACCTCGCCGACAGCGCACTGGCCGGCATCGCCGCGGCCGAGAACGCCGGCGGCGCCGCCCGCGAGCAGGTCGACGTGCTGATGGAAAAGGGCATGGACCTGATCGACTCGGCCGCCGAGCTGGTGCGCGAGCGCCCGCTGGCGTCGTTCGGCGTGGCCTTCGCGGCCGGCTTCATCATTGCCAAGCTGGCCCGCAACGGCGACCGCTGAGTGGCGTTGCCGTCGTCCAACACGCCCACGCCGCCACGCCATGACCGGAGGTGCCGGTGACGCCACGCCGTCCACACGGTGACCAGCCGCGCGACGAGTACGGCGCGCCCGCCGACCACCTGTCGGCGGCCGCGCGCGAGGCGATCGACCGGCATGCGCGCGAGCAGGCGGACGCCGAGACGCGGGCCCGCGCGCAGGAGGCGGCGCAGGACGCTCGCGAGCGCCTGACCCGCGAGCAGGCCGAGCGCATCGCCGAGGAAGCCGAACGCATCGCCTCCACGCCCGACCCCGACCAGCCGCAGCCCGACGTGGTCGAGTCGCTGCGCCAGCTGGGCGAGGCCGGGCGTGCCGGGCTGGGCGCGGCGGGCGAGGCGGCACGTGCGTTGCGCACGCTGGTGTCGGCGGATTTCTCGCTGGCGCGCAGCGCGATGGGCCGGACGCTGGCGTTCACCGGCATGGCGATCGCGTTCGGCGGCACCGCGTGGCTGCTGCTGATGGCCGCGCTGATCGTCTTCCTCAACCGCCAGGCCGGGCTGCCGTGGTCGGCGTCGCTGCTGATCACCGCCGTGCTGAGCATCGCGGTGACGTGGTTCGCCGGCTGGCAGGCCATGCGTTACTTCGACCACACCCGGATGCAGGCCACCCGCCGGCAGCTGGCACGGCTGGGGATCGGCGAACTGGCCGACTTCACTCCGCGGGCCGGCGACGTGCAGTCCTCGCGCGAGGCGGCCGAGCAGTCGAAGGAAGAGAACGGCGACAAGACGCTCAAGGACAAGCTGGGCGTCGACCTGACACCACCCTGATCCACGGCGCGCAACGCGCCCGCACCACGCCCACACCCCGTTGCACAAACACCTGGACCCTGCCCCGATGAGTTTCGACAAGCTGCTGCGCAAGGTGGAGCAGGCCGAGATGGCACTGGAGGCGCGCGAGCGCCAGTACAGCGCCGACATGCGCCAGCTCAAGCGCTCCTGGCGGCTGACCTGGTCGCCGGGGCGCATCGTCGTGGCTGGGCTGCTCACCGGCTTCCTGGCCGGGCGCCGCGAGCGCGTCAGCGCCTCCGACGGCACCGGCATCCTGCGCGTGATCTCGCTGGTGTCGACCATGATGGCCAGCGTCAACGCCAAGGAAGCCTCGAGCGAGGCCGAACACGCGGCCGATGCCGCCACCGACATGGCTGCCACCCAGGCGCCCGGCGCCGGCGTGTCGGTGGACGGCCCGCCATGACCGCGCCGCCACTGGCGCCGCCCGACGCCCCGACCATTCCGGAAGCACCGCCGAGGCCCCCGCGCCGGCGCGCCTCCACCGCGCTCATCGTGCTGGCGGTGCTGGCCGTGGGTTACACCCTGTGGGCCGCGCAGGAGGTGCTGCTGCCCATCCTGCTGGCGATGTTCTTCGCGCTGGTCGGCAACCCGATCATCCGCACGCTGCGCCGCGCCTACATCCCGACGGTGCTCGCCGCGCTGCTGCTGGTCGTGGGCGGCATTGCCGCCACCGGGGCGCTGGCCTACCAGCTGATCGAGCCCGCCGCCGAGTGGGTGCGGCAGGCGCCGCGCGCGATGGGCGAGATCCTCCCCAAGCTGCGCGAACTGACCAAGCCGGTGGACGATGCAAGCGACGCGGCCGAGAACATCGCCCGGGTCGCCAGCGGCGAGGACAAGGGACGGCCGGTGCAGATCGTGCGCACCCAGGTCGACGACCCGTACGCCGCGCTCACCGCCACGCCGAAGATGATCGCCTCGGTGCTGGCGGTGGTGCTGCTGACGCTGTTCTTCATGGTGTTCGGCGAACAGCTGCAGAAGAAGGCGATCGCGCTGCTGCCCAACCGCCAGCAGAAGCGCGTGACGGTGGAGATCATGCATTCGATCGAGGTGGAGGTCTCGCGCTACGTGCTGACCATCACCGTGATCAACGTGGCGGTCGGCATGGTGTTCGCGGGCATCCTGTTCCTGCTCAAAGTGCCGCTGCAGGAGGCGCTGCTGTGGGGCACGATGGCGGCGCTGCTCAACTTCGCGCCGTACGTGGGCCCGCTGATCGGCATCCTGATGATGCTGGTGATGGGCTTTGTCGCCTTCGACGAACTGTGGATGTCGCTGCTGCCGGCCGGCATCTACCTGGTGCTGCACACGCTGGAGGGGCAGATCCTGACGCCGGTCATCCTCGGCCGGCGCATGCGCATCTCGCCGCTGATCCTGATCCTGGCGCTGATGCTGTTCGGCTGGATGTGGGGCATCGTCGGCCTGCTGCTGGCGGTGCCGCTGCTGGTGTGCATGAAGATCGTGCTGTCGCGCATCGAAGGCCTGGAGGGCTGGGCGACGTTGATGGAGTGACGCACGCGTCGCCTCCGCCCGGACTCAGGCGGCAGGCACCCGCAGCACCGCAACCAGCCCGCCGCCCTCGCGCGCGCGCAACTGCAGTTCGCCGCCATGGCGCGCGGCGATCGCCCGCACGATCGAGATCCCCAGCCCCGCGCCGGCGCCGTCCGGGCGCCCGCGGTCGCCGCGCCAGAATCGCTGGCCGACGCGCGCCATCTCCTCGGCCGTCAGCCCCGGCCCGCGGTCGGCCACGCGGATGACGCACGCGGCCTCGCCTACGGCGCACTCGACCGCCACCTCGACGGTGCTGTCCCCGGGCGCATGGCGCAGCGCGTTGTCGAGCAGGTTGCGCACGGCGGTGACCAGCATCGAATGGGGCATGGGCGATGCGCGGTCCTCGCCGACGAGTGCGCATGCCACCCGGCCGTTCGCGGCGTTCGTTCCACTGCCGATGGCATCGCGCACCGCAGCCAGCACCGACGGACAGGGATCGTCGACCGCCGGGGCCACCTCCGCGCGTGCCAGCGCCAGCAGCTGGTCCAGCGTGCGGCGCATGCGCGCGACGCCGCTGCCGGCGCGGTCGAGTGCCGCGTCGCGCGCATCCCCGCCGGACAACCGCGCCAGTTGCAGGTGGGTATCGATGCCGGTGAGCGGGGTGCGCAGCTCGTGCGCCGCGGCATCGGTGAATGCGCGTTGTTGCGCCAGCGCCAGCGACAGCCGCTCCAGCAGCCCGTTCAAGGCCGACAGCAGGGGCCGCAACTCGGCCGGTGCGCCGCCGGCGTCGACCGGATCGGTCGCATCGGCCGCGCGGGCCTGAAGCTGGCGGCGCAACGCATCCAGCGGCGCGAGTCCCCGTCCGATGCCGATCCACAGCGCCACCAGGCCTCCCAGCACGGCCAGCAGCACCGGCATGCCGGCCGCCACCACGATGCCGCGCACCAGCGCGTCGCGTTCGTCCACGCGGTCGGCGGTGGTGACCACGAAGTCGTCGACGTGCAGCGTGTACGTGCGCCACAGGGCGCCGCCGGTTTCCACGTCGGCGAACCCGGGCGGGGGCGCGGCACGTGCCGCCAACGTGGGATCGCCCGACGCGGCCAGGATCTCGCCACGCAGGCTGCGGATCTGGCAGGCGATGCCCTGCCCGCCGCCCACGCTGACCGCGCCCTCGAGCGCAGGCGAGGACGCACCCGGTTGCAGCGCCGCGCGCTGCAGCAGCCCCGACACCATGCGCGCGGACATCGCCAGGCGCTCGTCGAGCGTGCGGTCGAGGTTGCGATGGATGTCGTGCGCCAGCCACGCTGCGGCCGCGCCCCACACCAGCGCCAGCGCGAGGCCGGCGATCAGCACCACGCGCAGGCGCAGGCTCACGCGGCCTCCCAGCCCAGCCGATAGCCGAGCCCGCGCTCGCTCCGGATCGCATCGGCGCCGAGCTTCCTGCGGATGTTGTGGATGTGGACGTTGAGCGCATTGCTGCCGACATCGCTGTCCAGTCCGTACAGGCGCTCGTGCAGCGCGTCGGGGGCGACCCAGCGCCCACGCGCATCGGCCAGGTGCACCAGCACGTCGATCTCGCGGCGCGACAGCGCGACCGGATCGCCGTCGAGCCACGCAAGGCCGCTGTGCGGCTCGATCCGCAGCGGCCCGGCCTGGATCTGCGGGACGGCACGGCCGCGGGCACGCCGCACCACCGCGTGCAGCCGCGCGGCGAGCTCGCGCAGGTCGAAGGGTTTGACGAGGTAATCGTCGGCGCCACCGTGCAGGCCGGCCAGCCGGTGCTCGATCGCGTCACGCGCGGTCAGCACGACCACCGGCATCTCAATACCCTGCGCACGCAGGGCCGCCAGCAATGCCAGGCCGTCCGTGTCGGGCAACCCGAGGTCGAGCACCAGCGCATCGAAATCCTCGTCCACGCACGCGGCTTCGGCCGACGCCCCAGTGCAGACGCTGCGCGCGTCGAAACCCTGCGCCGCCAGGCCGGCGACCACGCCTTCGGCGATCAGTGCATCGTCTTCGACGACCAGCACGCGCATCGCTTGCGAACTCCGCTCAAGGGGCGCCCACGCTAGTCGCTGGCCGGCCCTGAAGCCAGCCCCGGCGCGCTTAAGTTCCACTTAAGCGGCATGGGCGAAGGTGCGCGCCACCGTTTGCAACCGAGCCGCCGCCTTGCGCCACCGATGGGCCTTCCTGCTGTTGTCCGTAGTGCTTGCCACCGCCGCGTGGGCCGGCACGGGCCTAACGCCGTGGCAGTCGCCTGGCGCGACCGCATTCCTGCCGCCTGAAGAGGTGTTCGTGCCCGGCGCGCCGCGGCGCGAGGGCACGCGATGGGTCGTCGAGGGCCGCATCGCCGACGCGCACTACCTGTACCGGCACGCGCTTGCGCTGGTCGATGGCGACGGCGCGAGTGTCGCGTTGCAATCGCCCGCCGGCACGCCGCGCACCGACGAGTTCTTCGGCGACACCGAGGTCTACGAGGGCGACTCGCTGCGCCTGAGCTTCCCCTCCGATGTCGAAGGCCCGCTGCAGTTGAAGTGGCAGGGCTGCGCCGAGGCCGGCATCTGCTACCCGCCGCAGAGCGTCGCCCTCACGCTGCCCGTGGCGGGCAGCGCGCGCGACACCGCGCAGGAAAGCGACGCGGTTGCGGCGGCTACGCGGCCGACCGTGCCGGATCGCGATTCGGCCCGTGCGGACGTCGGCGCTTATCCGGCCGCAGTCACTGCACTCCCCACTGCATCCACCGACCGTTCCGGTGATGCGGACCGCGAGCCGGGTATTCCCTCGGGTGACGGTGAACCCCGGGCGCGCGCGGCCGCCCCGCCGGCAACGACCCCGGCACTTCCGGCAGCGGCGCGACCCGCGCAGCCACCGGCCTCCACGGCTTTGGCCGAGGACCAGCACGCGGCCGATCGCCTCGCCGCGCTGGGTCCGGTGGCCGGGATGCTGCTGTTCTTCGGCTTCGGGCTGCTGCTGGCATTCACGCCATGCACGTTGCCGATGGTGCCGATCGTCTCCGGGCTGGTCGTGGGCAGCAACGCCACGCCGCGTCGGGCGGTGGCGCTGTCGGCGGCGTACGTCCTGGCGATGGCGACCACCTATGCCGGCGTCGGCGTGGCGGCGGGCCTGGCCGGCGCCAACCTGCAGGCGGCGCTGCAGTCGCCCTGGCTGCTGGGCCTGTTTGCCGCGCTGTTCCTGCTGTTGGCGGCGTCGCTGTTCGGCGCGTTCGAGCTGCGCTTGCCCAATGCCGTGGCCAACCGGCTGGCCACTGCGGGCCAGGGCCGCGCGGGCGGCAGCCTGATGGGTGCGGCCATGCTCGGCCTGCTGTCGGCGTTGCTGGTGGGCCCCTGCATGACGGCGCCGCTGGCGGGCGCGCTGCTGTACATCGGCCAGACCGGCAGTGCGCTCATCGGCGGGCTTGCGCTGTTCGCGCTGGGGCTGGGCATGGGCGTGCCGCTGGTGCTGATCGCGGTGTTCGGCGCCCGGGTGCTGCCGGCGCCCGGGCCGTGGATGGACCGCGTGCGCATCGTCTTCGGTTTCGTGATGGTCGCGATGGCGATCCTGATGCTGGCGCGCTTCGTGCCCGGCACCGTGGGCCTGATGCTGTGGGGCGCGTGGCTGCTGGCGATCGCGGTCACCCTGCTGGCCTGGGGCCGGGGCGGCGCGGTCAGCGGGCAACGCGCCGTGGCGGTGCGCTTCACGGGCCTGCTGGCGGGCCTGTGGTCGACCCTGATGCTGGTCGGTGCGGCGGCCGGCGGTGACTCGGCACTGCATCCGCTGCAGGGCCTCGGGCAGGCACGTGCGACTGCGCCCTCGACCGCGCCTGCCTACGTCAACGCGAAGTCAATCGCCGACGTGGATGCGCGCATCGCCGAGGCCTCGGAGGCGGGGCGCTGGACGCTGATCGATTTCTACGCCGACTGGTGCGTGTCCTGCCACGTGATCGAACGCGAGGTCTTCGGCCATCCCGAGGTGGCCGCGCGGCTGGCTGCGATGCAGGTGGTCCGCCCCGACGTGACCGGCAACGACGCGACCGACCAGGCGCTGCTCGCGCACTGGCAGGTGCTCGGCCCGCCGACGCTGGTGCTGGTGGGCCCCGACGGCCGGGAGCGGCGCGTCCAGCGCAGCGTGGGCGAGGTCGATGCGGCCGGCTTCCTGGCGCGGCTCGATGCGGCAGGCGTGCCATGACCGGCGTGGGGCCGTTCTCCATCGCGGTGGTGGTAGCGCTGCTCGCGGCGCTGGCCGCGTACGCCACCGCTCGTCTGTCCGCGCGCCGCCAGCCCGACGCGCCGTCCCGCGCCGCCGGCGCGCTGCTGGTGGACGCGGTGTTCATCGGACTGCTCGTGGCACGCGCTGCGTACGTGCTGCGCTGGTGGCCGCAGTACGCCGCCGCGCCGTGGTCGGTCGCCGCGATCGGCGACGGCGGCTTTGCCTGGTGGGCCGGCCTGCCGGCGGCGCTTGCGTTCGTCGCCTGGCGCACGCGCCGGCTGCAACCGCTGCGACGTCCCGTCCTGCTTGGCGTGGCGTCCGGGCTCGCGGTCTGGCTGGCCGGCACTGGCGTGGTGGAACTGATGCATCGCTCCGCGCCGCCGCTGCCGGCGACACAGCTCGCGACCCTCGACGGCAGCCCTGCACGCCTCGACGGCTTCACCGGCACCCCGGTGGTGGTGAACCTGTGGGCCACGTGGTGCCCACCCTGCCGGCGGGAGATGCCGGCGCTGGCCGAGGCGCAGGCCGCCTATCCGGGGGTGCGTTTCGTGCTGCCCAACCAGGGTGAGGCCGCGCAGACCGTGCGCGAGTTCCTGGCGGAGGAAGGGCTGGCGCTCGACCACATCCTGCTCGACCCGCACTCGGCCACGATGCGCGACTTCGGCAGCCGTGGCCTGCCCACCACGCTGTTCTTCGACGCCGACGGGCGCCTGGTCGACACCCACATGGGCGAACTGACCCGCGCCAGCCTGGCCGACACGCTGCGGCGCCGCTTCGGTGCCGTCGCCACCCCTTCCTCCCCTCCCCCGGAGTCCCGCCAATGATCCGACGCACGCTCGTTCCCGCCCTTGCCGTGGGCGCCATCGCACTGCTCGCTGCCGCCTGCAGCCGCGCCGACAGCGGCGACAGCGGCGACAGCGGCGACAGGCCGCCCGTGCTGGAGGCCCTGCAGGGCCGCGGCCTGGAAATCGTCGAGGAGTTCGATGCCGGCGACGGCCTGCGCGGGTTCGCCGGCGTGGCCGGCCAGCAGCCCGTCGCCGTGTACGTCACCGCCAGCGGCGCGGCCATCGTCGGCACGCGCGTGGGTGCCGATGGCGAAGACCTGGACACGCAGCGGTTGCAGGACCTGGTCGCCAAACCGATGGGCGAGCGCGCCTGGGCCCGCCTGGAGGCCAGCCAGTGGGTGCGCGACGGCCGCGAGGACGCGCCGCGCGTGGTGTATGCGTTCAGCGACCCGAACTGCCCGTTCTGCAACCGCTTCTGGCATGCCGCGCGGCCGTGGGTCGAGAGCGGCCAGGTGCAGCTGCGCCACGTGATGGTCGGCGTGATCAAGGCCGACAGTGCCGCGAAAGTCGCGGCGATCCTGACGGCTCCCGATCCGGCCGAGGCGATGGCACGGAACGAGCGCGCCTACGCCAGCGGCGGCATCGCGCCCGCGGCCGAGGTCCCGGCCGAAGTGCGCCGCACGCTGGACGCCAACGAGTCGATGATGATGGAGCTGGGCTTCGGTGGCACGCCCGCGCTGGTGTTCCGCGACGAAGACGGCAACGTCCAGCGTCGCAGTGGCATGCCGCAGGGCGACGACCTGTCCACCGTGA
>Ga0208375_1002152_pt1 | contig 19329 bp, 21 predicted proteins | sample RifOxyD1_FD_184038 | JGI IMG/M metagenome (GOLD analysis project Ga0208375, IMG submission 184038) | Soil microbial communities from Rifle, Colorado - Rifle Oxygen_injection D1 (SPAdes) | ecosystem: Environmental > Terrestrial > Deep subsurface > Rock core/Sediment | place: Rifle, Colorado... | reverse complement strand
GCCGTCGATCTCGGTATGCACCTGCCACTCGTTGGCGTTGGCGGTCTTAACGAAGTACAGCGACTGCGTATGCGGCGCGCCGAGCGAGTCGTACACCGTCAGCGAGGTGGTGTGGTTGTAGCTGGACGGGTCGGCCGAATCGAACGGCGCGATCGTCGGCGGCGCGGCGTCGGCCGGCAGGTTGCTGCCCAGCTGCACGTCGCCGGTGGCGCGCGGCGGCGAATCGCCGGTGGCCAGCTGCAGGTCGCTCATGCGGCCGGTATCGAAGCCCTGGCCAGACGCGTTGGGCAGGTAGACCTGCAGGCGGTGGCCGGACGGATTGACCACGTAGCCGTCACGGTCGGCGCCGAAGTTGCCGGCGCGCGAGTACACCGACGAGCCCTGGTTGGACAGGGTGAAGAAGCCCTGTCCGCTGATCGCCAGGTCCAGCGCCTTGCCGGTGAATTCGACGTTGCCCTGGTCGAACTGCTGGGCGACCTGGTTGAGCCGCACGCCCGCGCCGATGGTGTTGCGCGACAGGCCGTAGGCCGACACCGGGAACACGTCGCCGAACTCCGCGCGCGACTGCTTGAAGCCGGTGGTGTTGGCGTTGGCGATGTTGTTGGAGGTGACGTTGAGGTCGGAGTTGGCGGCGTTCATGCCGCTGAGCGAGATGCGGAAACTCATGGCGAGTGCTCCTGGGGAATGGGGTGCGTGAAGTTGCGGCGCGGGCCGGGGTCAGCCGAGGCGGCGGATGGACGACAGCGGGTGGCTGCCGAGCCCGGAAAGGTTGAGGACCAGGCCCGTGGGTTCTATCGAGACGCTGTCGACGCGCGCGGCGATGCGCACCTCCAGGCCTTCGCTGCCTTCGCCGCTGCCGGCGGTGGCCTTGATCGAATAGCGCCCGGCGGGTGCGGTCGAGCCGTCGTCCGCCTTGCCGTCCCACGCCAGCGGCGTGCTGCCGGCGGCGCCGGCGTTGACGGTCATGCGACGCACGGTGGCGCCGCTGGCATCCACGATGTCGACCTGGATCGCACCGGCGGACGGCGCATCGATCTCGCCGTTGACGCCCGCACCGGCGGCGAGGTCGACGGTGTCGACCTGCACCAGCGCGTCGCGTCCCACCAGGGCGGCGGCGCGCAGGGTCTGGTCGGACTCCATCACGCTGGCCATCGCGCTCATCGCGCCCTGCATCTCCTCGATGCCCTGCACGGTGGAGAACTGCGCCAGCTGGCCGAGGAATTCGGTATTGGCCAGGGGCTTGAGCGGGTCCTGGTTCTTGAGCTGCTCGGTCATCAGCCGCAGGAAATCGGCCTGGCCCATGGAGGTGTCGCGTTCGGGCGGCTTGGTGGCCAGGCCGAACGAACCCCAGGGGTTCTCGTTGGTGGTGCTGGTGATCGTGCTCATCGGCGTTGGCCTCGGGTGGATGGGCCTCAGCGGCCCATGTTGAGCGTCGCCATCGCCAGGTCCTTGGCGGTGTTGAACACCTCGACGTTGGCCTGGTAGCTGCGCGAGGCCGAGATCATGTCGACCATCTGCGCCACCGGGTCGATGTCCGGCGCGTAGACGTAGCCCTCGCCGTCGGCGAGCGGGTGGCCGGGCTCGTAACGCTTAATGGGCGCGGCTTCGCTTTGCGTGACCTCGGTGACGCGTACGCCGGCCAGCTCGGGGCGGGCGCCGACGGCCTCGGCCGAGAACACCGGCTGCAGCGCACGGAACGTGGCCTCGGGCGTGCCGGATACCGAATCGGCGTTGGCCATGTTGCTGGCGATGGTGCTCAGACGGACCGACTGCGCGTTCATCGCCGAACCGGCGACGTCGAAGATGGGGAGGTTGCTCATGGACGGCTCCAGTCAGGCCCGGTGGCGCGCGCGCTCATTGGCTGCGTTCTCATTGGCCCGTGATCGCGGTCAGCATCGACCGCACCTTGGATTCGACGAACGACAAGGAGGCGCGGTATTCGAGCGTGGCCTGGGCGAAGGTCGCCTGCTCGCGCTCGCCGTCGACGGTGTTGCCGTCCAGGCTGGGCTGGCTGGAGGCTCGTTCGAAGCGCGATGCCTGCGCGGCGCCATGCAGCCCGTCGACGCCGGCGGTCGGCGCCATGGCGGCGTTGAGGGCCCGGTTGAAGTCCAGGTCCTGCGCCTTGTAGCCGGGCGTGTCGGCATTGGCCATGTTGGTCGCCAGCAGCTGCAACCGCTGCTCGCGCAGGGCCAGTGCCGTGCCATGGATGCCCAAAAACGAGGAAGTGGGCTCGGTCATCGCGCCTCCGGGGTGCGGGTTCACCCGGGGTGAGGCAAGGCGCGTGCCACGGAGGTTCCTAGGAGGTCACCACTGCGGAGGGAAGAGGCTTTCGCTCCTCCCCCTGCTTGCAGGGGGAGGTTGGGAGGGGGTGGCGGCGCGAAAGCGACGCTCAAGCCGGCGAAGGCTTCAAAGCACCCCTCCCCAACCCTCCCCTGCCTCGCAGGGGAGGGAGCAAGAGTCTCAAGCCGCCTGCTGCACCGCGCTGATCCGCGCCGCGATGCGCTGCGCCAGCTCGTGCTCGGAGTACTTGGGCACGAAGTCGTCGGCGCCCACGCGCTCGACCATGGCGTGGTTGAACACGCCCGACAGCGACGTGTGCAGCAGCACGTAAAGCCCGCGCAGCGCCGGGTTGCGACGGATTTCCGTCGTCAGCGTGTAGCCGTCCATCGCGGGCATCTCGATGTCGGAGATGACCATGGCGTAGCGCTGCTGCGGCGGCTGGCCGCTTTCGGCCAGTTGCTGCAGGTGCTCCAGTGCCTGGCGGCCGTCCGACAACAGGGTGGCGGTCAGACCTAACTGCTCCAGCACCTGGCGGATCTGGTTGCGCGCCACGCGCGAGTCGTCGACCACCAGGACCTCGCGCGCGCCACTGACCGACGCCAGCGGCATGATCTGGCCCGCGGTGCTGGCGCGTGGCGCCGACTCGGCCAGCACGCTTTCCACGTCCACCAGCTGGATCAGCTCGCCGTGGTGGCGCGTCACGCCGGTCAGGTAATTGGAATCCCCGCCAAGGTCCGGCGGTGGCTGGATGTCCTCCACCGCAATGTTGACGATGCGCTCCACGCCCGACACCAGGAAGCCCTGCACGGTGCGGTTGAACTCGGTGACGACCAGGTACGGCGGCTCACCCGCCTCGCCCGGCACGCCATGGCCGATGGCGCGGGCCAGGTCCAGCACCGGCACCGTGCGGCCGCGCACGTCCGCCGCACCGCGGAACGCCGGCGGCAGCTGCGGCAGCGTGAACAGCGGTGGGCGCGGGATCACCTCCTGCACCTTGAACACGTTCACGCCAAAAAGCTGACGCGTGCCCAGTCGGAACAGCAGCAGGGCCAGCCGGTTGTGGCCGGCCAGCCGGGTGCGTTGGTCGATGCGGTCAAGGAGGTCCCGGCTCATGCAGGCGTTGTCGGCCGGCCCAGGGGTTTCTGTAGGCGTCATGTGCCCTTGTAGGAGCGGGCGTGGCGTGGCACATGCCTTGCCTCCAGCCCGGGCATGGCACTGCACCCCTCCCTGCTGAAATCGATCGTCGCGGCCGCATGCACGGCGCTGCTGGTGACCGCGACCATGGGCGCCAGCGCGCACGCGGCCGATTTCACGCCGCCTGACACCATCCGCGACGCCGCGCTCGCCGCGGTCGGCGCGGACTCGTCGACCGCCGAGGCCACCGTCGACAGCCGCCTGCGCATGGCCGCGTGCACGCAGCCGCTGCAGGCGCTGCCGGTGAGCCGGCGCAGCGTGCAGGTGCGGTGCGCGGATGCACCGGGGTGGCAGATGTTCGTACCCGTGCGCGTGCGCGACGTGCGCGAGGTGGCGGTGCTCAGGGATTCGGTAAAGGCGGGCCAGACGATCACGGCCGACGACGTCACCCTGCAGCGTCGCGACATGGCAGGTGCGCAGGGGCCCGGGTTCGCAGACCCGGCGGACCTCGTCGGCCAGGTCGCACGCCGCGGCTTTGCGTCGGGCGACGCACTTACGCGGGACGACGTGGCCGCTGGCGAGCTGCTGCGGCGCGGCGACCCGGTCGTGCTGCTGTCGCGAATCGGCGGGGTCGAGGTGCGCGTGGCCGGCCGCGTGCTGGGCCAGCCGGGCGTAGGCGGCACGGTGTCGGTGGAAAACATCGCATCGCGCCGCGTGGTGCGGGGCCGGGTGGTCGAGGCCGGGGTGGTGGAGGTGCGATGACCCCGCCCCGATCACGGCCGCCATCGGCCAGGCCACCGCCGTCGATCGGCGGTGCCGCGGCCATTCATGTTTGCTCTAAAGTTCCCGGTGGGGCGGCCGTTAGCGTGGTCGACCGAGTCACCAGGAGCGTGAAATGACCCACAAGATCGATGGCGGACTGCCTCCCTCGCGGCCGGCGGACCTGGCAACGACCGGGCCGGCGCAGCGCGCGGGCGAAGACCGCACGAAGCCGGTAACGGCGCCGACCGCGGCCGACAACATGAAGCTGACCGGCGAAGCGGCCGGCCTGCAGGCGCTGCAGCGTGAGCTGGGCTCGGCCCCGGCCGGGCTGGACGTCGCCCGCGTCAACGAGATCCGCGCAGCGATTGCCGATGGCAACTACCGCGTGGATCCCCAGCAGATCGCCACCCGGATGCTGGACCTCGAGAACGCCCTGACCCAGTGAGTGCCCCCATGCACCAGGCCGCCATGAACCGTTCAGTCGTGTCCACCTCCGCCGTGTCGCCGCACCCCGAAGCGGTGCACCCGGCGGTGGTGGCCGATGCCCTGGACAGCCTGGAGCACGCGCTGCAGGCCGAACGCCGCGCGCTGCTGGAGCACGACGTCGATGCACTGCTCAACTCGACCCAGGCCAAGCTGGTGGCCCTGCGCCGGGTCGAATCGCAACCGCTGCACGGCCACGCCAGCGACCGCGTGGCGATGCTGAGCGAACTCAACCGCGCCAACAGCGTGCTGCTCTCGCGGCGCCGGCGTGAAGTGAGCTGGGCCTTGCGACACCTGGGCCGCGTGGAGTCCACCGGCGTGTACGATGCCGCTGGACATGCGGGCGCCCGCCCGCAGGCACGCTGCCTCGGTATCGGATGAACGACCCCCGGACTCCGCTTCCCACCTCGAACACCCCCCCTGCCGACCGCGCCGCCTGGAGCGATGACATGCTCTGGGCGCTGGACGTGGCCGACACGGCGGTGCTGCTGGTCGCGCCCGATGGCGGGCTGACCCACAGCAACCAGAGCGCAGGCGAGCTGGCCTCGCTGCTCCACCCCGACACCCCCGATCCCGACCCCGCGCGCCTGCTGGCCTGCGTGCCGGACGTGGCGTGGGAGGTCGCCGGCCACGAGGGCCGCTGGATCGGCGAGATCGAGACGCGCGATGCCTCGCGCGTGCTCGAGGTCAAGGTGTTCAGCAGCGTCCCGGGCCAGCCGTGGCGGCGGTACGTGGTGATGAGCGACGTGACCGCCCGGGCCGCGCGCGAGAGCGAACTGCAGCGCCGCCACGACGAGCTGCAGCGCACCTACAGCCGTTTGGCCGGTGCGCAGGAGCAACTGCTGCAGTCCGAGAAAATGGCGTCGATCGGCCAGCTGGCGGCCGGCGTCGCGCACGAGATCAACAACCCCATCGGCTACGTGCATTCCAACCTGGGCACGCTGCAGGAGTACGTCGGTTCGCTGTTCGCGCTGGTGGAGGCTTACCAGGCGGCGCTGGAGTCGCCGGACCCGGCGGCCAGCCGCGCTCCGATGCAGGCAATGCGCGAGCGCCTGGATCTGGATTTCATCACCGGCGACCTGCCGCAGCTGCTGGAGGAGTCGCGCGAGGGCATCGAGCGCGTGACCAAGATCGTGCAGGACCTCAAGGAGTTCTCGCACGTCGGTCGCAACGAGCCGATGCGCCCGTCCGACCTGCTCAAGGGGCTGGAGTCCACGCTCAACATCGTGTGGAACGACCTCAAGTACAAGGTGCGCGTGGAGAAGCACTACGGCGAACTGCCGCCGGTGGAATGCCACCTCTCGGAGATCAACCAGGTCTTCATGAACCTGCTGATCAATGCCGGCCAGGCGATCGAGGACCGCGGCACCATCCTGCTGGCCACCGGCGTGGATGGCGACGAGGCGTGGGTGAGCGTGGCCGACAGCGGCTGCGGCATCCCCGAGGACGTGCAGGCGCGCATCTTCGACCCGTTCTATACGACCAAGCCGATCGGCCGCGGCACCGGCCTGGGGCTGGCGATCGCCTACCGCATCGTCGCCAAGCACCACGGCCGCATCGAGCTCAGCAGCCGCCCCGGCGCGGGCAGCACGTTCCGCGTGGTGCTACCGGTGCGGCAGCCGGCGGGCGATGCGATTCCCGCGTCCCCGGCCCTGTAGGAGCGGCTTCAGCCGCGATCACGCATCCGGCCTCCTGTAGGAGCGACGTAAATCGCGACCGCGCAGCTCCGGATACCTGCGCGGGTCGCGACTTACGTCGCTCCTACACTCGTGCTTGAAGATCTGTTCGCGGCTGAAGCCGCTCCTGCAACGGCATGACTTCGGTCAGTACACCGCTTCGCCCGCGGCTCGGCGCTCCCATGTCCGGAACGCGGCCTGGATATGCTCGCGCAACTCGTCGTCGTTCCACGGCTTGGTGAGGAAGCGGTAGATCGCGCCGTGGTTGATGGCCTCGGTAATGGTGGCCAGGTCGGTGTAGCCCGACAGCACCATGCGGATGGTGTCCGGGTACAGGTCGCGCACGCGGGCCAGGAACTCGGTGCCGCTCATGTCGGCCATGCGCTGGTCGGACACGATCACCTGGGCGCTGTTGCTGGCCAGCAGGTCGAACGCCTCGCTGACGCTGTTGGCGGTGAGGATGTTGTAGCCGTCGCGGCGGAACAGCCGCACCAGCGAGCGCAACACGTTCTCCTCGTCGTCCAGCAGCAGCAGCGTGCGCTCGGGGCGCGTGGCGGCGAACGCGCCCGGTAGCAGGAAGCGCTTGCGCACCAGGTCGCCCATGTCCTCGGCCGGCAGCGGCTGGCTGAAGAGGTAGCCCTGGAAGAAGTCGCAGTGGCTGCGGCGCAGGAAGCCGAGTTCGGCCTCGCTTTCCACGCCCTTGGCCGTGACCTTCATGCCCAGCTGGTGGCCCATCGCGATGATGCCGCGCACGATGGCGGCGCTGCGCGGGTCGCTGGCGACATTTCGGATGAAGCTGCGGTCGATCTTCAGCCGGTCCAGCGGGTACTGCGCCAGCGCCGCGAAGCTCAGGCCGCCCAGGCCGAAGTCCTGCACGGTGAGGGTCGAGCCGAGTCCGCGCAGGCCCACGAGCGTGTCGTAGACCTGGTGCGCGTCCATCGCCAGCACGCTTTCGGAGACTTCGAACTCGAGCGCATCGCCGGGCAGGTCGAAGCCGTGCAGCAGCTCGCCGATGCGGTCCACGCAATCGGGCTGCGCCAGCAGCGCGCCCGACAGGTGCACCGAGATCGACAGGTAGTCCAGTCCCTGCGCGCGCCAGCGCGCGACCTGCGAGACCGCCGATTCGGCGACCCAGATGCCCAGCCGCGCCGACAGGCCGACGCGTTCGACCGTTTCCAGGAAGCGGCTCGGCCGCAGCAGCCCGTGGCCGGCGGTGTCCCAGCGCAGCAGCGCGCCGAACCCGCACAGGCCGCCGTCGTGGGCATTGATCAGCGGCTGGTAGAACAGCTTGAGCTCGCTGTTGTCGAGCGCCTCGACGAAGCGTTCGGCGAAACCCTCGTTGCCGGCCGGCCGCTCGGGCATGGCGGTGTACAGGCCGATGCTGTTGAGGCCTTCCTCCTTGACCTGGCGCAGCGCCTCTTCGGCCTTGGCCAGCAACGAGGCCGCGTTCTGCGCGTGGTCGGGGAAGATCGCGATGCCGATGGAAAGCGTCATCGGCAGTGTGTAGGGCGGGATCGACAGCGGCGTCTCGAACGCGTCGCGCAGCAGCTCGGCCAGCCCGGCGCCGTCGAGCTCGCCCGGGCGGTAGCCGATGCCCATGACGAACTCGTCGCTGCCCAGCCGCCACAGCCAGCCATCGCGCGGCATCGCCTTGCGCAGGCGCTGGGCGATGGCGGCCAGCGCCTGGTCGCCGATCTGCTCGCCCATGTTGGTGTTGATCGAGCGGAACATGTCCACGTCGATGTGCAGCAGCGCGATCCGGCGCTTGGTCGCGCCAGCCGCGGCAATCGCCGTGGACAGGCTGGGCCCGTTGGCACCCAGGCGGTAGAGCCCGGTAACCGGGTCGACCGCGATGTCGCCGTAATCGTCGTAACGCTGGACCATGGGATCAGCTTACCCGCGGGGCGGGGCGCCTGGACGCCCGCCCGCGATGCGGTGTGCCGTTACTCCACGGCCGGCTTGGGCGCACTGCCGAAGCCGCCCTCGGCAGACGCGGCCAGGTACGCGAACACGGCGTAGGCGGCGACGTTCTGCGCCACCGCGTCCGGGTCGATCTTGTCGAAGGTGTCGTCCGGCGTGTGGTGCAGGTCGAAGTAGTCGGTGCCGTCCTGCGCCAGCCACGCCCAGGCCATGCCGCGCTGCGCGAACGGGATCAGGTCCGGGCCGGGGCCGCCCTTGCCGGGGGCGTGCTCGATGCCCAGCGGCGCCAGTGCGGCGGCGATCTGTATTTCGGCCGCGCGTGCGGATTCCGGCGCGCCGGTGGCGAAGGCGTAGATCCGACCAGCGCCGAAATCGCTCTCGGCGGCGATGACGTGGCGGGTGAGATCGGCGGCGTGCTCGTCGGCGTACGCGCGACCGCCCAGCAGGCCCTGCTCCTCGTTGGCGAAGGCGACCACGCGGATGCTGCGCGCCGGGTGGCGGGGCAGGTCGCCGATCAGCTTCGCGGCGGCCATCGTGATGCCCACGCCGGCGGCATCGTCCACCGCGCCGGTGCCCAGGTCCCACGAATCCAGGTGGGCGCCGATCAGCACGACTTCGTCCGGCGTTTCCGAACCGGTGATCTCGCCGATCACGTTGTGGGAGGTCGCCTCGCCGTCCCAACCGCAGTCCAGCGCCATGTGCACGCGTTGCGGGCCGAGCGCCAGCAGGCGGCTGAGCTGCTGTGCATCCGGCACCGACAGCGCGGCCGACGGGATCGGGGTCAGGCCTTCGTCGAAGCGGGTGATGCCGGTGTGCGGCTGGCGGTGCGAGTCCGTGCCGGCCGAGCGCATCAGGAAACCGGCCGCGCCGGCGCGGATGGCCGCGGACGGGCCGGCGCTGCGCACGCGCGAGCCGGGGCCGTAGCCGCTGCCGTCGCGGGCGCGCTTCATTTCGTAGTCGACGAAGGCGATCTTGCCGGCCAGCGACCCGGCGGGCGCGGCTTCCAGCGCGGCCAGGTCGGCAAAGCGCACGACCTCGCCCTCGACGGTGCCGCCCGGGCTGCCGCCCAGGGCCGTCAACGTCAGCGGCTGCGCGTTGTCCCCCAGCACCCGGGCGGACTCGCTGCGCCGGATCCACTTGGGGAACGTCACCGGTTCCAGCCAGACCTTGTCGAACCCCAGCTCGCGGAACTTCGCCTCGGCCCACTTCACCGCGCGCGCATCGGCCTCGCTGCCGGCCATGCGCGGGCCGACCTCGGTGGTCAGCGACTCGGTGACCTCATAGCCCAGCCGGCTGGCCAGCGCGGCCTCGCGCAGCTGCGGTGCCACGGCCAGCGCTTCGTCGGGGATCCGCGTCACGGACGTGTCCTGCGCGGGCACCCGGGCCGGCTGCAGGGCGATCAACAAGGTGGCGGCGGTTGCCCACAACGGTGCACGCATGCGTGACTCCAAGCCTGGAAAAGACGAAGCCGCGAGGGTAGCAACTCGCGGCTTCGTCTTGGCGTGCCTCAAGTCACGCGGCGGGCGCCCGGTTATGGCGTGCGCTGTTCGCGCTGTTTCAGTGAGTCGCGGATCTCGCGCAGCAGCAGGATGTCCTCGCTCGGCGGCGCCGGCGTGTCGGCCTTGGGCGGCCGCATGCGGTTGTAGCTGCGCACGATCAGGAAGATCACGAACGCGATCAGGACGAAATCGATGATGGTCTGGATGAATGCGCCGTAGGTGATCACCGGCGCGGCGGCTTCCTGGGCGGCGGCCAGCGTCGCGTAGTCGTTGCCGTCCAGCGCGATGAACAGTTGCGAGAAGTCCACGCCGCCCATCGCCATGCCGACGACCGGCATGATGATGCCGTCCACCAGCGCGGTGACGATCTTGCCGAACGCCGCACCGATCACGACCGCGACCGCCAGGTCCAGCACGTTGCCGCGCGCGATGAACGCCTTGAACTCGTCGACCATGCTCATGCTGTGCCTCCTGCCGTGGACTGGGGCGGACTATAGCGCCGGGTCCTGGCTGCGGCGACATGGCTGGCCGTACCGCTGCAAATTCGTGCAGAGCTCAGGCTCGCGAGACGCGGCATCGAGCCCTCATTCCCGCGAGGGCGGGCTCGCGCTTCACTTCTGCGGAGCCGGACATCCATGGACGGCGTCTTCCAGCACGGATCGCGTGTCCAAACCAGCCAGACAGGTCCTTGGATAGCCCCGGTGGCGGCACAAGGGTGCAACCCGCCCGCGCAGAACGTCGGCAAAAAAAGGGGCGGGCGACTAGCCGGTGATCTGCCCGCGCAACTCCACCACGCCATCCAGCGACGCGACGAACGCATCGCCCGGCTGCAGCGGTCCTACGCCAGCCGGCGTGCCCATGAACACCAGGTCGCCGGCGCGCAGTGCATACAGGCGCGAGAGTTCGTGCAGGATCTCCGGCACGTCCCAGATGAGGTCGGCGAACGCGCCATGCTGGCGACGCTCGCCGTTGACGTGCAGCGTCAGCGTGCGTTGCGCCAGGTCGCCCACCTCGGCGACGGGCACCAGTTCGCTGACCGGAGCGGCGTTGTCGAACGCCTTGCCGGTGTCCCACGGCAGGCCCTTGGCCTTGGCGGCGGCCTGCAGGTCGCGGCGGGTCAGGTCCAGACCGATGCCGTAGGCGTACACCAGCGGCGCGGCGACCTTCGCATCGAGCACGCCGGGCGGCGCGTCCCGGCCTAGCGCGACGACGAGTTCGACCTCGTGGTGCAGGTCCTGCGTGCCGGGCGGGTAGGGCACGTCGCCCCCCGGCACCACCGCGTCGGCCGGCTTGAGGAAGAACACGGGTTGGCCGCGCTCGTCCTTGCTGGCCGGCGCCGTGGCGCCCATTTCCCGGGCGTGGTCGGCGAAGTTGCGGCCCACGCAGTACACGCGCCGGACGGGGAAATGCCCGCCGCCGCGCACGGGAATGCGCACGGGCGTCGGCGCCGGGATGACGTCGGCCATGGAAGCTCCTCGAATGGGTGCGCCGGCGTAGCCGGCAATGTGGGTGCGTGCCGGCGTGGCCGGCGGTACAGGAAGTACGGTCAGCCGCGCGCGGCGCGGCGGTCGTCCAGCGCGGCACGGTCGACCACGCGGTACTCGCCATCGACGACGTGCCGATTGGCATCGCGTGCCACCGGCGTGCCGCGGCTGCGCCACAGCTTGTAAAGCAGGCCTGCGGCGACCATCGCCGTGCCGACGACGACGCCGAACACCACCATCACCACCAGCAACGCCAATCCCACCAGGCCGAACGCGATGCGCACCAACGGGTGGCGCGGCTTGCGCGGCTCGAAGGCGTGGCGGACGCGCGATTGGAACTGGGCGTGGTCGAAGCGGAAGGCGTGGGCGAACATGTCGTGCGGCGTGTCTACAATCCAGCGGGGGACCGAGTATCGCGATGCCGGCCAGCGAGGTTGTAATGGATTCGTTAAATCGAGGTGAAGGTGCTGCGGCTCGCGGTCCGCTGGTCGCGCTCGATCGGCTGCCCGACGGGGCGTTCGCCGAAGTGGAAGCCGTGATCGAGGGCGATGCCGAGTCGCTGGTGCTGTGTCGCGACGGCGACGCCGTGCGCGCCTGGCTCAACATTTGCCCGCATGCCGGCCGCCGCCTGGACTGGGCGCCCGGCCAGTTCCTCAAGAGCCGCGAGGGCCTGCTGGTGTGCGCAGCCCATGGCGCGAGTTTCCAGCTGAGCGATGGCGTGTGCGTGGCCGGACCGTGCCGGGGCGAGGCGTTGCGCCCGGTGCCGGTGGACGTGCGCGAGGGCGCGGTGTGGCTGGCAGCTGCGAAGTAGCCTGGGCGCAACGCCGGTGGGTGTTTCAGGTGCCGCCCAACGCGGTGAAAAGAAAGATCGCAAGCGCGCCCAGCCACGAGATGACCACGTAGAACTTCAGTTCCTGCGCGGTCAGTGATGCGGCGAAATGGTCGACCAGGAACAGCGACTTCCAGCCTTCCAGCACGTGGGCGCCTTCCAGGAAAACGACCCAGAAGCAGAACGCCGAATAGATGGCGAAGAGCAGGATGTCCACGGAACCTCCTTGTTTCGGGTGGAATGACGCCACCGCTTCGCAGTACCGCGGGGCGGCAGGAACGGATACGTCAGAACAGGTCGACCCAGAACATCAGGTTGACCATGCCCACGGCGACCACCGTGTAGATCAGCGACAGCGGCCCGCCGATGCGCCACAGCTCCTTGCCCGAGTAACCCGCCGGGCCGCTGATCATCGAGATCACCGGGTTGGACGCGGTCATGAAGTTGTTGGACGCCGAGAGCGCGACGATCAGCGCGAACGCCGTCGGGTCGCCGCCCGCGGCCAGCGCCAGGTTGACCGCCAGCGGCACCATCACGATGGTCGCGCCGACGTGGCTGATCACCAGCGAGAACAGCGTGGTCAGCAGGCCAAGCGCGACTTCCAGCAGCCAGATCGGCGTGCCTTCGGGCAACTGCTCGATGCTGTGGCCGGCCACCCAGGCCGCGGCGCCGGAGGAGTCCATCGCCCAGCCCAGCGGGATCAGGCAGGCCATCAGGAATACCGTCTTCCAGTTGATCGCCGAATACGCCTCGTCGATGTGGATGACGCCGGCCACCAGCATGCCGGCCACGCCGGTCATCAGCGCGATCGAAACCGGCAGGCGCGAGGACAGCGCCAACAGCATCGCGACGGCGAAGATGCCCAGCGCGATCTTCAGCTTGTGCGGGCGCTGCTCGCCCTTGGGGTAGTCGGTGACGACGACCAGGTTCTTGCCGGCGGCCGCGCGCGCCAGGTCGGTCCAGATGCTGTGCAGCACCAGCATGTCGCCCGCGCGCAGCGGCACGTCGCGCACGTTCTCGCGCATCACCGACTTGTCGCGGTTGATCGCCAGCAGGCTGACGCCCAATTGCTTGCGCAGTTCCAGCTCGCGGCCGGTCTTGCCGATGAAGTTGGAGGTGGGCGGGATCACCGCCTCGGAAATGCCGGCTCGGCTGGGATTGAACAGGTCGCCGAAGTTGCGCAGCCGCGAGGTCATGCGCAGGAAGTGGTTCTGCGCGAAGTCGCCAACCTGCTGCTTGCCGCCCATCACGCCCAGCACGCTGCCGACCCAGATGCGGGTGTCGGCCGGCGGCGCCAGGCGCGACTCGTTGTTGCTCTTGAGCGCCAGCAGCAGCGGCGCGCCGTGCAGCGCCTCGGCCTCGCCCAGCGACATGCCCACCAGCGGGCTGTCGGCGGTGACCGTCAGCTCGTAGACATCGCCTTCGATCCCGTAGGCGTTGGCGAAGTAGCTCTGCGTGCGTGCCGGGGTGGCGCCCTTGCCGTCGTCGCGCTCGAGCTTCTTGCCGAAGAAGTGGAAGTACGCCAGCGACGCACCCAGCAGCGCCAGGCCGATGGGCAGCGGCGCGAACATGCTCAGCGGCTCCAGGGTGGCCGCGCCGGAGGGCAGGTTGCTGTTGGCCGCCAGCAGCAGGTCGTTGAGGAGGATCAGCGGCGAGTTGCCGACCATCGTCAGCCCGCCGCCCATGACGATCGCCGCGGCAATCGGCAGCAGCAGCCGCGGCAGCGACAGGCCGGTGCGCGAGGACAACCGCGAGGCGACCGGCAGGTACAGCGCCATCACCGCCGGGTTCTGCATGAAGGAGGAATTGAGGCCCGCGACCGCGCCGGTCAGCAGCATCAGGCGCTGTTCGATGCCGTGCGCGCGCCGCAGCAGCCAGCCGGCCAGGCGGTTGAGCGCGCCGGTACGGTCCAGGCCCGCGCCCAGGATCATCGTGGCGATGATGCTCATCACCGCGTTGGACGAGAAGCCGTTGAAGATTTCCTCCGGCGCGACCAGCCCCGACAGGCCCAGCAGCACCAGCACCACCAGCGCGACCACGTCGGCGCGGATGCGCTCGAACAGGAACATCACCATCGTGAAGCCGACCAGTCCGAGGACCAGCTTCATGTCGGTGGTGAGCGCGAGCGCCGTGTCCATCAGTGGGCCGGTGGCCGGGCGTGCAGCGCGGTGGCTGGGCGAGGCGGCGGGGCGGCGTCCGCGGCGCGCATGGGCTGGCACGGGGTCGACGGGCGGACGCCGGAGGCCGGCATCGTGCGGATCGAAACGGCGTACCTGCTCCTCACCAGCTCCCGGCTCCCGGTCCTAGACCCTGTCGTACAGCAGGTCCCATACGCCGTGGCCGAGCTTCTGGCCGCGGGTCTCGAAGTGCGTCTGCGGGCGCCAGTCCGGCCTCGGCACCGCGCCGCGTGGTCCTGCGCGATTGGCGATTCCGGGCGTGGCGTCCAGGACGTCCCACATGTGCCCGGCATACTCCTGCCAATCGGTCGCAAGGTGCAAGCGCCCGCCAGGTGCCAGCTTGCGCACCAGCAGCGCGGCGAACGGCGGCTGCACCAGCCGACGCTTGTGGTGGCGCTTCTTGTGCCAGGGGTCGGGGAAGTAGATGCGGATCTCGTCGAGGCTGCCGTCGGCGACCTCGTTTGTCAGCACCTCGACCGCATCGTGGTGGAACACCCGCACGTTGCGCGCATCGTCGTCGGCCAGCGCGTTGAGGAGACGGCCGACCCCGGGCGCATGCACTTCGATGCCGACGTGGTCGCGCGCGGGGTCGCGCGCGGCCGAATACCGCAGCGCCTCGCCGTTGCCGAACCCGATCTCGACGATGCGCGGCGCGCTGCGGCCGAAGGCGGCGTCGAAGTCGCGCGGCTTGCCGGCGTAGTCCAGCCCGAACCGCGGCCACTGCTCGTCGAACGCGCGCTGCTGCGCCGGCGTGAACCGGCCCTGCCGCAACACGAAGCTGCGCACCTGGCGGTGGCCTTCGGTGACGGTGAAGGGCTTGGGCGGCGCCTTGCCCGGCCTGGAATCGTCTGTGGCGTCGTCGCTCATCGTGGAAGCCAGCCTGTCAGCCGATCAGCCCATCGACCGGGCTGGACGCACTCGCATAGCGCTTGCGCGGGATGCGGCCGGCCTTGAACGCCGCGCGACCGGCCTCGACCGCCAGCTTCATCGCATGCGCCATCAGCACCGGGTCCTTCGCCCCGGCAATGGCGGTGTTCATCAGCACGCCATCGCAGCCCAGCTCCATCGCGATGGCGGCATCGGACGCGGTGCCCACGCCGGCGTCGACGATGATCGGCACCTTGGCGTTCTCGACGATCTCGATCAGGTTGTACTTGTTCTGCACGCCCAGCCCCGAGCCGATTGGCGCGGCCAGCGGCATGACCGCCACGCAGCCGATCTCCTCCAGCCGCTTGGCCAGGATCGGGTCGTCGGAGGTGTAGACCATCACGTCGAAGCCGTCCTTCACCAGCGTTTCGGCCGCGGCGAGGGTGGCGACGACGTCGGGAAACAGCGTTTTCTGGTCGCCGAGCACTTCGAGCTTGACCAGCGTATGGCCGTCGAGCAGTTCGCGTGCCAGGCGGCAGGTGCGCACGGCATCGTCGGCGGTGTAGCAGCCGGCGGTGTTGGGCAGGATGGTGAAGCGGGCCGGCGGCAGCACGTCGAGCAGGTTGGGCTCGCCCGGGTTCTGGCCGATGTTCGTGCGGCGGATGGCGACGGTGACGATCTCGGCGCCGGCGGCCTCGGTGGCGCGGCGGGTTTCGTCCAGGTCCTTGAACTTGCCGGTGCCGGTGAGCAGGCGCGAGGCGTAGGGCTTGCCGGCGATGACGAGCGGTTCGGAAGTGTGGGGCGTGGTCATCGCGGCATTATCGCATCGCGATGTGGCGCGTGGGCTGCGGCCATCTCCGACATTGTCCCCTAGGGCGCAGCGAGGGATGACGTCGCGGGGCCGGCGGGTGTCCCGCGCCTCAACCGCCACCCAGTGCGTGCACGATCTCCACCCGATCGCCATTGGCCAGGCGGTGGTCACCGTGTCGGCCGCGCGGGACGATTTCGCCGTTGACCTCCACCGCGACGCGGCGCTGCGCCAAGCCTTCGTTCTCAAGCAGGGCGGCGATGGTGGACGCGGTGTCCAGTGTGCGGGCTTCGCCATTGAGCGTGATGTCCATGCCCGTATTGTCCCGGTGCAGGCCCGCTGGTGCCAGTCGCCGCATGCGGCGGTGCGCCTTGTCCGCATGCGCCGGGCGTGGTTCGATGCGCGCCATCCGCGGGCGTATGCCCGCCGGACCGACTTCTCCCATCGCTCATCGCAAGGACGATCCATGAACCGACCCGTTCGCACCGCGCTGGCCGCGGCCCTCGCGCTCGCCGCCGCCCCCGCGTTCGCGCAGACGTATTCGCAGACCGTGTTCTTCGGCGACAGCCTCACCGACTCCGGCCACTTCCGGCCGGTGCTGGTGCAGATGGGCGGCCCGCAGGCCGCCATCCTGGGCCGCTTCACCACCAACCCGGGCCTGGTGTGGTCCGAGCAGCTGGCCGACTTCTATGCCGCGGCCGCAGTCAGCGCCAACCAGGGTGGCAGCAACTACGCCGTCGGCGGCGCACGTACCGGCACCGATACCGCCAGTCAGCTGGGTCCGGTGCCGTCGGTGCAGACGCAGGTTGCCAGCTATCTCGCCGCCACCGGCGGGCAGGCCGACGCCGATGCGCTGTACGCGGTATGGGGCGGTGCCAACGACGTGTTCGCGGCCATCGGCACCGCGGGCGCGGGTGGCGACCCGGCGCCGGTGATCGGCCAGGCCGTGGCCGCGCAGGTCGGGGCGATCGGCACGCTGCAGGCGGCCGGCGCGCGCTACGTGCTGGTACCCACCGTGCCCGATATTGGCCTGACGCCGGGCTTCCGCGCGCAGGGCCCGGCCGCGCAGGCCGGCGGCACGCAGCTGTCGATGGCCTACAACGACGCGCTGTTCGGCGGCTTGGCGCAGGCCGGCCTGCGGGTCATCCCGCTCGATACCTTCAGCCTGTTCCAGGAGGTCGTGGCGAACCCGGGCGAGTTCGGTTTCAGCAATATCACCGGCACCGCGTGCCAGCCGCAGATCACCGCGCAGTCGGTGACCTGCAACCCGGGCACGTACGTGACGCCTACCGCGGCCGACGACTACGCCTTCGCGGACGCCGTGCACCCCACCGCCAATGCCCACACCATCATTGCCGACTACGCCGCCTCGGTTCTTGAGGGTCCGCGCCAGGTGGCGATGCTCCCGCACGCCCAGCAGTTGGCCGGCCGCACCCGCAGCGACCGCGTCGCGGCGCAGTGGCGCGGCGGTCCCGTGGGCGAGCCGGGCCTGCGCGCGTGGGCGGACCTGCGCGGCGACTACCAGAAGTTCGACGAGGGCACCGGCGCGATGGTCGACGGCGAGGGCGGCGGTGCCGGCCTGCTCGCCGGCCTGGGTTGGAGCAGCGGCAACGTCCACGTCGGCGGCTTCCTGGGCGCCGGCTCGCAGACGCTGAAGTGGGGCCAGCGGAGCGGCGAGTTCTCGTTCGACGACACCACGCTGGGTGCCTACGCCGGCTGGCGTGGCGGCAACGGCTGGGTGGGCGTGCAGGCCAGCACCAGCCAGGGCGACTACGACACCGAGCGCCGCGTCGACCTCGGCCCGGCCACGCGCGTGCACCGTGCCTCGGCCGACGGCGACAACCTGACGGTCGCGTTGGATGCCGGCTGGCGCTTCGACCACAGCGCGCTCAGCCACGGCCCGGTGGTGTCTGTGGTGTCGCAGCGCATCGACATCGACGCGATGTCCGAAGACCAGGCCGACCTGTCGACCTCGCTGGCGTATCCGCGGCGCGAGATCGACTCGCTGGTCGGCAGCGTCGGCTGGCAGTTCGCCCTGCAGATGGGCGAGCACTTCTCGCCCTACGCGCGCCTGACGTGGGACCGCGAGTTCGAGGATCACGACGAGGAGGCCTTCGCGCAGCTGCAGTCGATGCCGGGCACCGCGCCGTACGCGGTGCCGGGTCTGGAGCTGGACGAGGACTACGGCACCGTGATGCTGGGTGCGCGCACCACGTTGTTCGGGCTGGACGCCGATGCCGGCCTGGCCGGTTCGGTAGCGCGCAACGGCACCGACAGCGTCGGCGTGTTCCTCAATGTCGGCCGCGGCTTCTGACATCGGCCATGGCCCGTGCCGGCGCGTTGCCAGTAGGGGCGCGCCGGCATAGACTTCCGGTCGCGCGGGTGTAGTTCAATGGTAGAACTTCAGCTTCCCAAGCTGATAGCGTGGGTTCGATTCCCATCACCCGCTCCAACTTGCACGGCGGCTCCGTCCCTCGGGACCGGGCCGCCGTTTTCGTTGGGCCTCCGCTCCGGTGCGCACATGGCGCCACCCAACCTCGCTCCACGCACACAGGCCACCGCCGCATGACGCAGGGTGCACCCCCCGATCGGATCGTCCTGGGTTGGCGCGAATGGGTCGCGCTGCCCGGCCTGGGCCTGCCGTGGGTCCGCGCAAAGGTCGACAGTGGCGCCCGCAGTTGTGCCTTGCACGTGGACGCGCACTGGCGTTTCACCGAAGGGGGCGCGCCGTGGGTCGGGTTCCGGGTGGCACCGGGCACCGGTACGCCCATCGAGTCGAGCGCGCCAGTGCTGGAGGAGCGCGAGGTGACCGACTCGGGCGGCCATCGCAGCCGCCGGGTCTTCCTGCGCACCACGATGCGCCTGGCCGGCATGGAGCGGGAGGTCGACATCAACCTGTCGGACCGCCGTGGTATGCGGTTCCCGATGCTGCTTGGCCGCACCGCGATGGCCGGTGCGTTCACTGTCGACCCGTCACGCTCGTTCCTCCACGGCCGCCCGCCCGGCGGCGCCGTTCCCTCCCTGAAGAAGCCCCGATGAAGCTCGCGATCCTGTCGCGCAACACCAAGCTGTATTCGACCCGCCGACTGGTGGAGGCCGCGCGCGAGCGTCGCCACACCGTGCGCGTGCTGGACCCGCTGCGCTGCTACATGCGCATCGATTCGGACGGCTTCGAGATGCACTACAAGGGCACCGAGATCGCCGGGTACCACGCCGTCATCCCGCGCGTGGGTGCGTCGATCACGCGCTATGGCTCGGCCGTACTGCGGCAGTTCGAGTTGATGGGCACGTTCACGCCCAATCCGTCCGACGCCGTGCTGCGCGCGCGCGACAAGCTCCGCAGCCACCAGATGCTGGCCGCCCAGGGCATCGGCCTGCCGGCCACGGTGTTCGGCGACAACCCAGACGAC